>PVBE012463434.1_pt1 | contig 66800 bp, 67 predicted proteins | sample 1631181 | NCBI WGS metagenome assembly PVBE01 (sample SAMN08397723, study PRJNA350692) | Marine metagenome, whole genome shotgun sequencing project. | isolation source: water | place: Pacific Ocean | collected 2012-04
CGCAAAAACAATCGAATCGATGGGAGTCGATTTTGCCGTGATCCGCCATCCCTCTTCGGGTGCGCCAAAATTCCTCTCGAATCACATCAGGGGGGCGGTTCTTAACGCGGGGGACGGGGCGAATGAACATCCGACCCAGGCGCTGCTCGATCTTCTGACGATTCGAGAGGCGTTGGGACGCACCGATAAACTGAAAATTGCCATGATCGGGGACATCACCCACAGCCGTGTTGCCCGGTCGAATATCTGGCTTCACCAGAAACTCGGTAACGAAGTGACGGTCTGTGGTCCGGCAACCCTCATCCCTTCCGGTCTTCCGGTCACGGTTTCACATGATCTGGATGAAGTTCTTGGGAAACAGGATGTGGTCATGATGCTCCGGTTGCAGAGGGAGCGCCAGAAAGCAGGGCTTCTCCCCTCCATCCAGGAATATGCAACCCTCTTCGGTATGACACGGGAACGGTTGGACAGGCTCGGAAAGAAAACCATCCTCATGCATCCCGGACCGATGAACCGGGGTTTGGAAATCAGCACCGAAGCGGCCGACAGCCACCGTGCGGTCATTCTCGACCAGGTGGCAAACGGGGTGGTCGTCCGTATGGCACTCCTGCTTCTTCTGAAGGAGGCGGTTCTATGACACTTCTGATCCGGGGGGGGAGAGTGGTGGATCCGGCCCGGAAAATCGACCGGGTGCAGGATCTCTATATCCAGGACGGAAAAATGGTCTCCCGCTGTTCCGTGGACGAGACGGTGGATGCCAGGGGGCTGGTCGTGGTTCCCGGCCTGATCGACATGCACGTCCACCTGCGCGAACCGGGCCGGGAGGACAAGGAGACCATTGCGAGTGGATCCGCCTCTGCCCTTGCGGGAGGTTTTACCAGCGTTGCCTGCATGGCGAACAACGGCCATCCCACCGATACGCATGTCCAGGTGGGCTTTATCAAGGCCCGTGCAGCCGAGGTGGGTGGGGCCAACATCTTCCCGATAGGTGCCGTTTCCAAGCAGTTGAAGGGGGAGGCACTGGCGGAGATGGGCAACATGGTTGCGGAAGGGGCCGTTGCCTTTTCCGACGACGGGTTTGCCATCATGAATGCGGGTTTGATGCGCCGGGCGTTGGAATATGCCCGGATGTTCGGGAAGGCGGTCATCGCCCACTGTGAGGATACCCACCTTTCCAACGGGGCGGTCATGAATGAAAGTACGACCTCGACAGAACTGGGGCTTCCCGGTTATCCGAACGTGGCCGAAGCGGTGATGGCTGCCCGGGACGTGCTCCTGGCGGAACTGACCGGGGGCCATGTTCACATCGCCCATGTCAGTACGCGCCAGACGGTGGAGGTTCTCCGCGTGGCAAAACGGAAGAAACTTCCGGTGACCGCGGAGGTGGCTCCCCATCATCTCACCCTTACCGACGGGTTGTTGCGGGATTATGATTCCCGGTTCAAAATGAGCCCTCCACTGCGGGTGGAAGAGGATTGCAGCGCTCTCCTGAAGGCGCTTGCGGACGGGACGATCGATGCCATTGCATCCGACCACGCGCCCCACACGAGCGACGAAAAAGAACGGCAGTTTGATGCCTGTCCAAACGGGGTTGTCGGACTGGAAACGACCGCGGGTGTGGTTCTGGACCTGGTTGCCGCCCGGAAACTGACGCTCAAACGGGCAATCGAGGCGATGACCATCGCTCCTGCACGCATCCTGGGGATCAACAAGGGGACCCTGTCTGCCGGATCCGATGCCGACCTGACGCTGCTCGATCCCGGGAAAAAGTGGAAGGTGGATCCGTCCCGGTTTCTTTCCAAGGGTAAAAGCTCGCCTTTCGCGGGGATGTCCCTCCGCGGCCGGGCGGTCCAGACAATCGTCGGGGGGCGGGTGTGTTCCTGATTGACGGGTACAACCTGCTTTTCTCCTCCCACCCGGAACGAATTCAATCCGATGAACTGGATGCGGCAAGGAAGGGGCTGATTCAACAGGTTGCCCGGTATTTTGGTTTGTGCGGGACCCGTGCGCGCATTGTTTTTGACCATACCAAGGGTCCCCCGGTGTGGGGAATTCCGGGCCGTTCCCGGACCGGACCCGTTGAGGTTCTCTACACACCCAAGGGCGTCATCGCCGATGACGAGATCCTGCGGATGGTGGACGGAACCAGTGACCGGACAGCCTATACGGTGGTCACGAATGACCGGGGCATTGTCGACGTGGTGCGCAAGCGGCAGTTCCGGGTCATCCCCTCGGATGCGTTTCTTTCCAAGATGGAAAAAGCGATCGGGGAAGCGGAGGGGAAAACGGAAGATCCGCGGGAAAAGACGGAGGGGCTTTCTTCCTCGGACGTGGATTACTGGATGAAAGAGTTCGGTCTGGAAGAGTAAATCACTTCCGGGCTTCGCTCACCAGTGCACGGAAGAGCCCCGCCTGGTCCCGGCGGTCGATCATCCTTTCCGGATGCCACTGGATACCCACCACCCACCGGTGCCCGTTGCTTTCGAGTCCCTCGATAATCCCGTCCGGGGAGACGCCGGTAACGTGCAGCCCCCTCCCCAGGCGGTGAACCGACTGGTGATGATAGGAGTTTACCCTTCTTTTCCGGCCGAGAAGATCCCGTGTCCGGGAGGTTCCGACCATTTCGATGTCGTGACGGCAACCGCCCTCGTGTTTTCGCGTGCCGGGAATATCCCCGATGTGCTGGTGCAGGGATCCCCCCCGGATGATGTTCAGGAGTTGCATTCCGTAGCAGATTCCCAGGATGGGCTTGTCTTTCCGGAGTGCGGTGCCCGCGAGATGGAAGTCGCTCTTCTCCTTTTGCGGGACAATGGGTTCAATTTTCGGGTGCGGTTTTTCTTTCCACCTTCCCGGATCCGGATCGTCCCCCCCGGTAAGAACCAGGCCGTCGATCCGGTCCACATACTTCGAGGCCCGTCCGGCGGTTTCAAAGAAAGGGAGGATCAGCGGTACCCCTCCCGCCCGTTCAACCGCCTTGACGTAATGCTGGTTGAGCCGGTAGAAGGACTCCTTGTCCTCTTTTCGAAGGTGGCAGTTGATTCCAATCAGGGGGCGTTTCACGATGCGTTCCGGATGATTTCCTCGATCTCGGTGTCGGTCAGGATGCGGTTGGAACCTTTTGCCCGTTCCATGATCGCATCGACCACTTCCGCCTTTGTGTCCTGGCCCCGTTTTTCCAGCCAGAAGAGTACATTCGATTTTCCACTCATGGGTCCGATGGTGATCACCTGCTCCCGTCCGAAATCGCCCGCAGGAACGCCGGAATAGACCCGGTCGGCCAGCCACTTGTCGCCCTTTTTCAGGGCCTTGATCACCGCGGAGGCGTGAACGCCCGTGGCCGTTTCAAATGCGTCCTTGCCGACGACGGGATACCCGTGCGGGATCGGAACCTCGGTCGATTCGGAAACGATTTTGCAGTACTCGTAGAGACTGGTCAGGTCGTTGTCGATCCATCCCATCAACTTCAGGTTCACGAGAAGTTGGTCCATTGCGCAGTTTCCAACCCTCTCCCCGATCCCGAGTGCGCTTCCGTGGACCCGGTCGGCGCCGGCCATGAAAGCGGTGATCGCGTTCCACACGCCGAGACCCCGGTCATTGTGCCCGTGGAAGTCGACTTTGACATGGCCCATTCCGAAATCTTTCAGGAGTTTTTTCATGTAGGTGACCAACTGGTAGACACCGTTGGGCGTGGAATGGCCGCAGGTATCGCAAAGGCAGATCCGCTTTGCGCCGCACTCAATCGCCGTGAAGTAGAGGCGCTTGAGGTCCTCCGGCTTGGCCCGGGTGGTGTCCTCCGTGACATACATGACGTCGAGGGCGTGGCGGGTTGCAAAGCCGACCGCCTCTTTCGTGTGCCGGAGCATGTCATTGAGCGTCCAGTCCTCGGCGTACTGGCGGATCGGGGATGAACCGATGAAGAGGCAGGCTTCGATGGGACGGGCTGTTTTTTCGATGATTTCGAGGATGGGCTGGATATCGGCCACCACGGTCCGGGCCGCGCAGTTCGCCCGGACGGTCATTCTTTCGCCGACCATGGCGCGGGCCAGTTCCAGGGTGTCTTCCTTGACTACCCCTCCTGCGCCGGGAAGACCGATGTCCGCCGTGTCGAGACCCATGGAATTGATCCGCCGGAGAATCTCGATCTTCTGATCCACGGTGGGGGTAAGAACGCTGGGGGACTGAAGGCCATCACGGAGCGTCTCGTCATCGAACTCGAGTTTTTGCTTTGGTTTTTCGGGGGGCGTTCCAATCGCATTCCAGTCGTAGATGAGATGCTCCTGCTCTGCCATCCTTTTATTCCTTCAATCGGGCTTCCACGGGTTCGGCAAATTCCAGGTATTGGTCCACCACCGCTTGAATCTTCTTGAGCGGGTTGGTCTTGGATTTCGGCGCTTCTTCCACGGCCTGGAACACGGTTCGAGCATGGTCCAGGAGCCCCTCGATCAGCTTGTGGTGTTTTTTCGGCGTCCCATCGAGAAGTTGTTCAATCTGGTGGGTGAATTCCTTCGTGAATTCTTCCAGGCGTGCGTAGTAAACGACCGGGGTTGCCTTCGGATCCCTCCTCAGCCAGGTGTAAAGACCCCCGGCCATGAGGATTCCCTCTTTCGCCGTATCGAGAAGGCGTTTCCGTTCGATTTCATTAGCGAATGCGAGGCCGAGCCGCCTTTTGCAGTCATGCCGGATGATGTCCAGGATGCGGTTCATCTTGGTCATCGCATCCGTATGCTCGGTATTTTGGCGGTCACCCAGGTGTGCGCCTGCGGCGCGGATCAACTTGTGGAGCGCTTCGGACATGTCGTCCATGGCCCTTTCGGAGATGTCATCGATTCCGAGTGCCTTGTATTCTGGGATGTCGTAGCAGGCCTTTACGCATTCCCGGATGCGCTTTTCCCACATTTTTACATACCCTTGCCAGACTTCCCGGATCGGCTCCTCCAGAAGGAGAGCGCGAAGATCCTGCCCGGTCTTCCAGAGGATGTCGATCTGTCCGGCAAGAACTTTCCGGACCCGTTTTCCGTCTGCCCGGTACGCTTCTTCATCGCCAATTTGGAGCGTCACCCGGGTCTGGTATTCCCGAACCTGCTCTCCCATCAATTGCCGGATCTTTCGTTGTTGGAGATAGGGGTTGAACCGGAGATGAAGCAGATAGGTTCCCGAAAGGGTTTTGTCCTTGTAGAGCGGAAGGGTACCCAGGAAAGCACCCTCTTTCACCTTCACGGCCGCGTAGCGAAGATCCCGCCCGGGTGTGACCTTCCCGTAGTAAAGATATGCGGAAAGAATGGTTCCATCGTGAAGGTTGGTGGTTCCCGAGCACAGGAAAACAGGCTGGCCCGTTTTTTCGTTCCGGCTCTCCTCGAGGGTGGCTTCCAACGAGTATTCGGTCGGGATCTGTGCCGAAGCGGAAACCGCCAGAAGCAGGAAAAGGGAGAAGGTCTTCATGGAACTCCCAATGATATCGCCGGAAGGGGAGAGGGTCAAACCGGACGGGCTTGCGCCCGTCCGGTGTTTTCCCGGTTAATTCGTTTTAGATTCATCTCCGCCGCCGTTGGTCTTGGAGATCTTCGGCAGTCGTTGGATGAGGTCCTTGAGGTTCAGACCGCTGACGCTTTCGAGGACCGGGGGCAATTGGGCGACGATGTCGACCACGTCCTTGGTGAGTTTGGAGGCGCCGATCCCATCCCCGTTGCTTCCGCCGGTGGAGACGATGGTGATCTTGTCGGTCCGTCCAAGCGGTTCGGCGACGGCCTTGGCGAGCTCCGGCAGGCGTTCGATGAACATCTGGGCGATGGCGGCCTCGTTGTAACCGCGCCACGCGGCGGCCTTCTTGTTCATCGCTTCGGCTTCCGCTTCACCCTTGGCCTGGATGACCTGCGCTTCCGCGAGACCCTTCGCCCGGGTCGCTTCCGCCTGGCCGAGACCCTCGGCCTTGAGTGATTCACCGCGGCCCTTACCGAGGTTCTGATCCTCGACCATTTTCGCCTCGGCGTCCTGGATCGTCTTGTACTTTTCCGCGTCGGCGATGGTCTGGAGGCGGTACCGTTCGGCATCAGCCGGTTTCTGGATCGTCGCCTCGAGTTCCTTCGCCTTGATCTCGATGAGCCGTTCCTTTTCGATCTCGAGAACCTTCATCTCTTCGACCTTGACGCCCTGCTGGCTCTTGTTCTTCTGCAGGTCGTAGGCGAGATCCGATTCCGCCTTTCGAAGGTTGACGGAGGCCTGGTAATCGGCGCGGTTCATTTCGTAATCGCGCTGGGATTCGGCGACCTGCGTTTCCGCGGCGAACCGTTCCTTCTGCGCTTCCTGGTGCGCCTGCGCGCTCCGGATGGTGGCGTCACGATCGGCGTCCGCCTGTCCGATGATGGCGTCCCTTTTCACCTGCGCGATGCGCGGTTTTCCGAGCGCGTCGAGGTAGCCGTGGTTGTCCCGGATTTCCCGGATCGTGAAGGAGACGACCTGCATGCCCATGTTGGCGAAATCGGTCGCCGATTCCGACTGGACGAGTTGGGCGAACTGGTCGCGATCCTTGTAAAGGGCTTCGACGGTCATTTTCCCGATGATGGCCCGAAGGTGGCCTTCGAGGGTCTGCAGGGCGACATCCATGATCTGTTTCGGGGACTTGTCGAGGAACTGTTCCGACGCGGTCCGGATCGAAATCTCGTCTCCCTTGACCTTCATCTGCGCGACTCCGTCCACGGTGACGGGAACGCCCGTGATGGTGTAGACCTCCGGGGTCTTCACGTCGATCGTCATCAGTTCGAGGGAGAGGATCTTGTAATCTTCGAGGACGGGCCAGATGAAGGCGCCGCCCCCCTTCTTGACGCGGAAACCGAGTTCCATGATTTCGCCGGTCTGCGCGCTCCGGACTTTTCTCCTTCGCCCGAAGATGACCATCACGTCGTTCGGGCCGACTTTCTTGTACCGCCTGGCCCAGGTCAGGATGAATATGAAGATCATGGTCAGGAGACCTATGACCACGAATGCGACTGATTCCATCTTTAATTCCTCCGTGTTCGGCTCAAGGGAATGATTCTCTTTATCCTGTTCGTTCTACAAAGAACGTATTGGAGACGACCTTGACGATGCGCACGATCGCGCGCGCCGGGATTTCACTGTTGTCCAGGGATCGGGCGGGGCCCTGGTATCGCTGTTCTCTCGCCGTGTAGGAGATCGATCCCATTCCGTTCGAGGGGATCGGCGTGGTGACTTCCGCCTCGATTCCGATCACGTCGTCCATGGTCGGCTGGCTCTGCGAGGAGGTCGAGGAGACCACCTTCCAGAAGAGGTAGAAGATTCCCCCGGAGAGCAGGATCGCGCATCCGGCGGCGATCGGAATCTGGAGGTAGACCGGCACCTGGAACTTGTAGAGAATGATTCCCGCACCGCCGAAGGTCGCGATGAAGGTCGCGATCACCACCGGGGAAAGCGGGGAAAACCCGGCGGCATCGCCGATGTCCAGGTCTCCGCTCCCGGCATCCACGTCGCCCCCGACCCCCGCGAAGAGTCCGGAGATGACGGCAAAACCGAGACCCACGAGGAAGCAGACAAAGTAGACGATCTCGAGCACTTCCATGAATACACCCTTACTTGAAACCGGGGAGGAGCCCTAATATAGGGATCGCCAAAAAATCGGTCAAGAAAACCCTCCGGGAGGGGAAATCCCCGCCGGCAGAATACCATGGCAGAGAAAGGGGGGATTCTGGGGCAAAATAAAAAAAATCGCCCGGAATGGGTCCGGGCGATCATCGTCGGTTTTTTCGTCTCTTCCCCGTCATCGGATGGCGGACCGGGACTGCGTGGATTCCACCCAGCGGCTCCATTCCTGGGACTGGGTCCAGGAGCGGTTCGTGAGGGTACGGAGAGCCTTGTTCAGATCCGCGCCCACTTTTCCCCCGGTTCGTTCCGACTTTTTCAGGGCGTCGATCAACAACCGGAGGGACCGCTTGTTCCCAAAGGGCGGAATCGCTTCGATCGCCGCTCGTTTTACGACAACGTCCCTGTCTTTAAGAAGGTTGTGCAGGAGAGGAAGGGCTCCCTTTTCCCGGAGCGAACCCAGGGTCTTGACCAGTTCCACCCGGACGGCCGTTCGTTTCCGGTTTGCCCGGTGCTGGAGAGCCCACGCGACGAGAACGGAGGCTCGCTTCATTCCCCGGAACTTCGTCAGCGCCCTGGCCGCTTCGATGCGATGCGATTCCGAGGCCACCAAAAGGAGCCTTCCGAGGACTTTCGCCCCCGCCAGCGTGGGGCGGGAACTCAGTCCGTGGATCGCCTCGATCCGGGCGGAATCGGTGGATTGATTCGATTTGTACGTCGCCCAGAACAGGCGGGACTCCTCACCGGCAGGGGGTGTGAGAAAAATGGCCACCAGGACCGGAATTATCGCGGTTGTCATCATGCTCTTCTCCTTCGCTGATCTTCGTCTCTGTTCTGGAGATGGCCGGTAACTGCGATTCCTGTCATGATATCCTCGTAAATTATTGGAAAATTATTCGAACCAACCGCCCTTCTTCCGGTTAGAGAGTGTGCGTGAAGAATCATCCTGAAATCGACGTTTACGGTCTCCTGAAGGGGGAATCTCCGCAAACGGGGGAGGAAACCCGTTCCCACGCAGATCGTTGCGATACCTGTTTGAAAGAGATCGAGGCGACCGGGGTCGTCCTCGAGCAGCTCGATTCTCTCCCCGAGATTTCCCCCTCTCCGGCCGTCTGGGATGGACTGGAGCGGGCGACGCGTCCCCGGAAAGGGGGCTGGATTCCCCTCTCGGCGGCGGCCGCGCTCCTGTTGGCCGTTCTGGCGTTTCTCCTTGTCACCCCTCCCGACTCGCGGCGGGTCGCCGCTACGCTCGCCGACCGATCCTCTCTCTATATTGAAGAGGCTTTTTCCACGGAAACTTCCACGGAGTTGCGGATTCCCGAAGTGGGAACCCTGCGCCTGAAAGCCGGTTCCGAGATCCGGTTCGCGACAGCGCGGACCCTCGTTCTGATCCGGGGGGAGGTTTTCGCGGAAGTGGATCCTTCCGGGATCGGGTTCGAGGTTCAGAGCGGGAAGAGCCGGGCGATCGTGCAGGGAACCCGGTTCGGCGTGAAAGCGGGAGCAGCGGTCTATGTCTTCGAGGGGAGGGTCCGGGTCGTGGGTCCCGGAGGGGACCTGGAGCTCGGTTCCGGCGAAGCGGCGACACTCCTCCCGGTTCCCCTCGCGGAGGGACTGGCGAAACTGGATCTCCGGTGGATCCACGCCTCCGACCTCTCCGTCGCCCTCGATCTCGTCGGGGATCGGGTCGTTCCTCGCGGCGACGAAATCACCTGGCGGGTCTCCCTCACCGGTTCCCCGTCGCTCCTTCCGGACGACCTTCGAAATCTTCACGGTCCCGATCATTACCTCTTCCTGCGGGTGAGGCGGGGCTCCGATCCTTCCTACCTCCTTCCGATCGACCCGGAAAAGATTTTCCCCGCCGGGGGCGCCCGGATCTCCTTCCGGATCGATTCGAGGAAAATCCGGATGGACGGACGTCACCAGGTTTTCGCAATATATACGGGGAAGGGAACCGGTGGTCGCCAGGCCACGTCCAACCCTGTGAATATCGAGGTGCGACGGTGAACGAATTGGCGGGAGTGGAGCTGCGCTTTCATCACCTGCGGCGGACGATCCGTACGCTTTTCCTGGGAGACGGAATCTCCCGCTGGTTCCTGGTTCTCGGACTCTTCGTCGCGGTCACCTTCACCCTCGATTATCTCCTGGATCTTCCCGGACCGGTTCGGCTGGTTCTCTCCTGCGCCGGCCTGGTCGTCTTCGGTCTCGTCGCCTGGCGACGCGTTTATCGCCCCCTCCGCATTCCGATCAGCGACGAGGAGATCGCGCTTTTCGTGGAACGGCATCATCCGGAACTGGAAGACCGGCTGATCTCCGCGATCCAGCTTTCGCGGACGGATCCCTCCGGAACGGAACATTCTCCCGAACTCGTCGGGGCTCTCGTCCGGGAGGCGGAGGAGTACAGCCGGAAGATCGATTTTCAAAAAGTCCTGGTCTACCGGGACGTGGCCCGCGTCGCCACGCTCGCCGGCCTCGTCGTCCTCTTTTTCGCGGGACTGATCACGGTGGACCATCGGTACGGTCCAGGCAACTGGGGCGCCCGCCTGACCCCGATTTATCTCAACCGGGTGGCCGGCGGTTCCGCCGCGTGGCCGAAGAAGATCCGCCTTCATGTTCTCGATTTCCCGGGAAGCCGCCAGGTGATCGCGCGCGGCGAAGACCTCGTCGTGGCCGTTCGCGCGGAAAAACAGCGCGCCGGTGTGAGCGCTCCCTCCTTCCTGACGCTGGCCTATCGTTTCGAGAACGGCGACCAGGGGGAAAGGGAGGCGGAACGGGTCCGCGACGAACCCGACCGGACATGGGGAAACGTCCTGGAAGAGGTTCGCCACGGTTCTTTTTTCGGTTCGCAAACCGGCGCGGCCGAAGGCGGCGATCGATATTTCTTCCGCTTCGACAACGTGCCCTCCTCCTTCACCTTCCGCGTCGAGGGCGGGGGCGACCGCACCGGTGATTACAGGGTCGAAGCGCGGATTCCTCCCGCCATCCAGGAAATATCCGCGGACTACGAGTACCCCTCCTACCTTCGTCGGGCCCCCCAGCAAAAGAGGGAGGGGCACGTTTCCGCCCCCCTCCACACCCGGATCAGGATAAGCGCCGGGACGAACGTCCCCGTTCGCGAAGCCTCGCTTCTCCTGGGCCTGAAGGGGGGAGAGGTTTCCGTCGCGGTCGTCCTGGAACCGGTCGAAAACGGGGGTACCCGCCTGTCGGGCGAATTCCAGGTGACGCAACCCTACACCGAGTATTCATTCCGGCTCCGGGGGGAGAACGGGCTGGAAAACCGCGACCCGCGCCGGTACCGCGTCCAGGGAATCGAGGACGAGCCTCCCCGCTTCCGGATTCTCGACCCGCTCGCGGAAAGCGAAGACGTAACCGATATCTGTGCCCGGCCGCTCGTCTTCGAGGTGACCGACGATCACGGCGTGGCCTCGATCCGGATGGAATACCGGGTGATCGGATCGACCGGGACGGACTGGATCGTCGTCCCGGTCACCGCCGAGGCGATGGGGGGCAAACGGGGCGAAGTGCAGAAACTGGGCGACGAGTTGATCCGGGTGGAATCGATCCTGGACCTGAAGAAGACTTTCCTTCCCGGCGGAACGGCCGAAGCGCCCCTGCGCGTCAAGGTGGGCGATCACGTCCGGATCCGGTTCCGCTCCCGCGATTTCCTCGACATCGGGGAGAAGAACGAGACGCTTTCCCGCCCGATCACCCTTTCCGTGAAATCGGTCGCGGAGATCGAGAAGGCTCTCCAGGATGAAATCGCGCGGCTCCGTGACGTTCTCGAGATGCAGGAACGGAAGCAGATGTCCCAGTACGACCGTGCCGGCCGATTGAACCTGAAGTGGTCGTCGGTCGACGCCCTTCCGGGCGAGGGAAAACGGGAAATTCGCGGCGCGAAGCTGGAACAAAACGGGATCGTCGACCGGCTCGTCTCCGTCCGCACCGACGTCCGCCGCGTGATGAACCGGGGCGTCTACAACCGCATCTTCACGAGCGAATCCGCCGACAAGCTCCAGGACGCGATCAAGGTGCTGACCGAACTCATCGGCGATCCTTCCCGGCGGGAAAAATACGGCCACGCGCTGGGCGCGGTGCAGAAACTGGAGGAGGCGGGCTCCGCCACGCTCGGAACGGAACGCGCCGTTCTCTTCCGCGCGGCCCAGGACCTGCAGGGCCGGACGATCGCCGGGATCCGGAAAGTGCTTGATCTCCTGGAAAAATGGGCGAGTTACCAGGAGATCATCCGCGCGTTCCGGGAAGCCCTGGACATTCAGAAAAGCGTGATCGAAGGAATTCGATCCAAGTAGGAGGTGGTATGCGTATCATCCTGACGGCATTGCTTGCGGTTTTCGTCGCGCCGGGAGGTCCCGCCTTCTCCCTGCCCCAGGATCCGCAGGACGAGCTGACGCAGAAACAGAAGCGCGTCGCCGAAGCGCTCAAGAAGATCCGCTCCAAGATGGACGTGCTGATCGTGCAGTTGAAGGTCCGCTCTCCCTACTACGCGGCGAAGCTGGAAGAGGCGAAGAAGAAGCTCGGCAAGTTCAGCCCCGAACTGAAAATCGACAGCATCCTGAACCACCTCGATCAGAACCGGATCGAAAAGGCGATGCGGGACGGGGAAGAGGTCGCCGGCATGCTCGAGTCTCTTCTCGCGCTGCTCGAAGACCGGATCGACCTGGCCGAACTCGAAAGACAGAAGAAGGAACTCGAAGAGGCGCTGAAACAGATCGGCGAGCTGAAGGAAAAAGAGGAGGAGATCAAGCGGGAGACGGAGAAGCTCGACGAGGAGAAGGACCGCGAGATCGAGGATCTCCAGAAGGAAATCGACGAAATCGCCCGGCAGCAGAAGGAACTCCAGGAAAAGACACAAGCCGACCCGCAATCACTCAAGGACGAGATCGACAAAGCTCTCCGGGAACTGGAAGAGATCGAGCGGGCGCAGAAGGAGGCGGAGAAGGAGTCGGAGAAGGTCAAGAGCCCGGAGTTGAAGGACCTCGGCGCCCTCTCCCGGGAACTGGACGAACTCCTGCGGAAACAGGAGGAGGCCCGGAAAGCGCTCGCGAAACACGCGGAAAAACATGGCACGCTGGAGGACGCCCTCCGAAAGCTCGCCGAGGCGATGAAGGAGCAGGAGGCTCTTCTCGGGAAAACCCGCGCCGCCCAAAAGAACCCTTCGAAGGCGAACCCTCGTCAACTGGAGAAGGAGCAGACCGCCCTCGACGACAAGACGTGGAAACTGGGCCACCAGGTCTACAAGCTCGACGAGATCCCCTACGAGACGAAGAAGAAGTTCCTCGACGAGCACCTGACCGACGCTTCCAACGCGATGGAGTCCGCGAAGGAAGGGTTGCGTGAAGAGGAGTACGATCTCGCCGCGGCGGAGCAGGGACGCGCCCTCCGGGAAATGAAGAAGGCGCACGGGGAACTGGAAAAACTCCGGGACGGCACGGCGAAGGGGAAGGAAGAGGAGGCGGAGCAGATCCGCCGGGCGCAGAAGGAACTGGAAGAGCGGACGAAAAAACTCGCGCAGGGAATGAAAAACCTGGCGCCGAAGATGACTTCTCCCGGGAACCGGGAGGGATTGAAAAGGCGGGAGAAAAAACGGAGAGCGCCGGAAAGAAGATGGAAGGCGCCAACCGGGACCTCGGGCAGGGAAAAGATCAAAAAGCGGGGGAAAATCAGCAGAAGGCGCAGAAAGACCTGGAGGAGGCGAAAAAGGGGTTGAACGAACTCCAGGAAGCGTTGGCGCGGAAGCAGAAGGCCGACTTCAAACCCGCCTCGAAGAAGCAGGGAGATCTCGCGAAGAAGGCGCAGGCGCTCGCCGACAAGCTGAACAGGATGTCCCGGAGTCCCGGGGCGCAGAGTCAGAACGAGAAGACCCGGGAAGCCGTGTTGGAGTCGACCGGGAAAATGCGCAACAGCCAGGGAGAGATGGAACAGGCGAAGAAGAACCTGCAGAAGGGCAGGCCCGGCCCCGCCCGGAAGAACCAGGAGCAGGCGAAGCGGAACCTGAAAAAGGCGAAGGAGGCTCTTCAGAAGGCGAAGGAGGAACTTGCCAGGCAACCCCGCCCCGATTACGGGAAGCTCGCGGAAAAACAGAAGGAACTCGAAAAGCGCCTGGAAGAGAAGGTCACGAAGTGGCTGAAGGAGAAGGCGAAGAAGGCGGAGAAGGAAGGGGATAAAAAGAGCGCCGAGACCCTGGCCAAGGCGGGGCAGAAGACGCAACAGGCCTCGAAGGAGATGCAGAAGTCGCAGAAGGGGATGAAGAATTCCCAGGGAAAGAAAAGCTCCGAGGCGCAGAAAGATGCGCAGAAAAAACTCGCGGAGGCGAAGAAGGCGCTTGAAGACCTGAAAAAGAAGCCCCTCTCGGAAGAGGAAAAGAAGAAGTCGCGGGACCTGGCGAAACAGCAGAAGAAAGTCGGGGAATTGACCCGCGAACTCCAGAAGCAGGTCGAGAAGATGCAGAAGGAGAACGCTTCCCGTTCCCTGAAACGCGCTTCGGAGAGCATGAAGAAGGCGCAGCAGAAACTGGAGAAGGGGCAGGCGAAGAAGGCGAAGAAGGACGAGAAGGACGCGCTCGAGGATCTGAAAAAGGCGGAGCGCGAGATGAAGGAAGCCCTGGAAGAGCTGAAGCGCAAAGCGGAAGAGGAACTCCTGATCCAGCTGCAGGCCGAAATGAACAAGGCGATCGAACGGCAGGAAGAGATCAACCGGCAGACCCTCGCCCTCGACGAGATTCGCCTGGAAAAGGGCCGCTTCTCCCGCCGCGAACTCTCCCGCGTCCGGAACCTCGGCGGCCGCCAGTCCGACCTCGCCGAGTTCATGGAAGAGTTGAAGGGGAAACTCCGCGAAGAGAACGTGGAAGTCTACCGGTACGCCCTCGAATCCATCACGGAGGACATGGTCCTCTCCGCCGAAAACCTCGACGAGGCGGAGACGGGCGTCGTCACCCGGGACGTCCAGGTGGACATTCTCCGCAAGCTCCGGATGCTCCTCGACGCCTTCGACATGGAACGGCGGCAGAAGCAGGGCGGCGGCGGGGGCGGCGGCGGCGGCGGCGGGGGCGGAAAGCCCCCCCTCGTTCCCGATCTCGTCCAATTGAACCTGATCAAGAAGATGCAGGAAGATCTCCTGAAGAAGACGGAGCAGTTCGAGCGGAAGTACGACCAGGACCGCGACGACATCTCCCCCGGGGAGAAACAGCTTCTCCAGAGGCTCTCCGACAAGCAGGACCGGCTCGGAGACGTGCTCCTGCGGTTCATCTCGAAATTTGAAAAGCAGAAAGAGGAGTACGAAAAAGATGAGGAAGAGTGATTCATTTTTGAATAGAATGGTGGTGAAGGAGATTCCGATCATGAAAACGCTGATGGGTTTGACCGGGGCCCTGTTCCTGGCCTTCGCGGGCACGGCCGGCGCGGTGCAGGAAGAGAAGGAGAAGGATTGGAAGCCCGAAATGCCCGCCGAAGAGCAGGAGATGACCCCCGAAGAGGCGATGAAGCTTCTCAAGGAGGCGCAGACCCTCATGGGCCGGTCGGCGGAACTCCTCCAGGATTCCAGCCGCGGGAAGGCGCTCGAGACCGACCGGGAACTTCTCGAGAAAATCGAAAAGCTTCTCGGTGAAAAGGATGACGGGGAGAAAACCCCCACCTCCATGCAGGGGAAGGTGCTCAAGCTGGTCCAGAAGCTCCTTCAAAAATCGGGAAAGAAACAGCAGAACTCGCTCGAGAAGATCAAGGAGGTCATCCGGCGGGTGAAGGCGTGCCAGAGCGGGAAATGCAAGCCCTGCGAGGAGCGGCAGAAGAAGCAGGGGAAGAAGAAGGAACAGAAGCAGGCGAACCGGCCACAGAACCCGGGAAGTCCTGCCCAGAAGCCCTACGATCCCAACCGGACCGATCCCCCCTCGAAGTTTCGTTCCCGGGGCGACCGCACGGGACGGTGGGGAGATCTTCCCCCGCGCGTCCGCGACGCGATCCTCGACGCCGCCCGGGACATCGACGAGTACCCGCCCGAGTACCAGGAGATGATCAAGGAGTACATGAAGCGGCTCGTGGAAGACCGTTAGTCAAAGGCGCCCGCGCAGTTTCTGCGCGGCGTTCATCAGCGATTTCAACTCCTCGTCGTTCCCCGCGACGAGGAGTTTTTTTATCCGCCCGAGATGGTCCACCAGCCGGTCGATGGCGGCGGCGGTGTCGCCGGTGTTGGTGGAGAGGAAGTCGTGCACCATCCGGATGTCGCTCGACGCCACCCGCGTCGAGTCGCGAAAGCTTCTCCCGGCGAGATCGAAGATGTCGGTCGAGAGCGTTTGCGAGGATTCCTCCGCCAGGTGGGTGAGGGCGCAGGCGAGAACGTGCGGAAGATGGATCGTCACCGCCAGCGCCGCGTCATGCTCCTTGACGCTCCCGATCTGAATCTTGCGGCCGCCGCATGCGGCGATCATCCGGTCCACCTGCGCATGGGCATCTTCGTCCGCGTTTTGAACCGGCAGGACCAGGAAGGGCATTCCCCGGAATATTTCGGGATTGGCCGAGTCGATTCCGGGCCGCTCCGTGCCCGCAAGTGGATGGAGGCTGACGTACCGGACCGGCGGGGCGAGACGGTGAAACTCGGCGAGGAGAATTCCCTTGGTGCTCGCCACGTCCAGGAGAAGCGCCGCCGGATCCATGTGGGAAAGAACCTCTTCCAGCAGGGTGACACAGGTCCTTACCGGGACGGAAAGGAGAACGGTATCGGCGTTGCGGCAAGCGGCCAGGTCGGAAGAGGTCTCCCCTGCAAGCCCGCGGTCCCGCGCTTTCCGGAGCACCTCCTCATCGTGATCGATGGCGATGATTTCGTGGTCGGCGTGGACCGCCTTCGCGATCGAGGCCCCGATGTGGCCGAACCCGACGATGGCAAGGCGAGTCATGAACGGTCCGGCACCGGCATGGCTACAGCTCCTTCTTCACCTTTTTTCGGAAGGTGTTCCACCAGCGGAGGAGGTAGACGCTCAATACGCCCACCCCGAAAGCGAAGCCGAGCAACACGATGACCGGGGCGTCCCGGATTGGTTTGACAAAGGGGAAATAGTGGAAATTGTCGACCTGTTGAAAGGAGTTCCGCAGAACCAGGTAGGTGATCAGGGCTCCCAGCAGTCCGAAGAAAATCTTTTTTGCAGTCGCCATGTGCTCCCTACCCGTAGAAGGGCAGGCTCTCCTCGTGTACTTCCTTCCCGGCAAGCTTCTCCTGGAGGTTCTCGGTGTAGATCTTGAAATCGGGTCCGGTCACGTAGCCATCGGGGAGGTTCTGCCGGATATAGGTCCGGTAGTCCTCGTACTTCGCGATCGGGTTTCCCTTCAGGTCGAACATTTGGAATTCGTAAAGGCCCCGGCGGCGGTAGAACTTGGTGCTCGGCAGGAAGACGAGGTGTTCCGGACGGCAGCCCTTCCAGGCGTCGCCCGTTTCAAGGACGCGGTCGGTGATCTCCGGCGCCTGCGCCCGCGTGACCTTCGGGTCGAAGACCTTCAACACCTCGAAGTTGATCGAGTCGATCAGCTCGAACTTCAGTTCCTCGAAATACTCCTCGGAAGAGACCTTGTTGATCTTGTCCTTGAAGCCGAATTCCATCACCGTCTTTCCGCCCCGCTCGTCGCCGAACATCTCCATGCCGCGGGGAACCCACTTGTTGATGTGCTTCTGGATCAGGTCGGTGGAAACGTTTCCCGTTCCACGCACCGCGTCGGCCGCCCATTGCCGCAGGGGGTTGACGCCGCTGGAGACGTGGAACGCCTCCTCGTAGAGCATCGGGCCCATCGATCGCGCCATCGGGGCATAGGAGAAGGTCTGCTGCATTTCGAGCTGGTACTTCCCGACCCGGTCGATGATCGCGGTGAAGCCGACGTTGTCGACGAACGAGTCGAAGAAGAGGTTGAAGGCGTCCAGGACGTGATCCCCCGTTTCCATGCCGAGCAGGGAATCGGCCGTTTCGTCGGCGATCTTCCCGCCCGCCCCCGACCAGTCGTCGTCGGCGAGAACGAAAAGCATCTGGTAGGCGTGGCGGAACTCTTCCTCCATGATCCGCATCATGTTGAATTGCATTCGCGGGTCCTGCGCCTTGTAGAGCGATTCGCGGTGTTGCTGGATCGAGCCGAGCTCCGTCGAGCACTGCGCCTTGATGATCTTGGCGGTCATCTCGACCATTTCCCCGTCGAGTTCGCTCGCCTTGTGGAACTTGTTCTTGCCCTTGAACTTTCCGACCTCGATCTTTTCGCTCCGGAGCGGTCCCATCTTGGCGACCAGGCGGAAGGGGTCCTGCTTGTAGAACTCCGGCCACTTCTTCATGAGGTAGTTGTATTCGTCGGGGAAGTTCTTGTCCCGCCAGTCGAGAATCCGCTTGTGGAGCTTCTCCGGAAGCTCGTGGATCTCAAACTCGCTGTCGGCGGACCACCTTTTTTCGACCATTCGTGTCTCCTATTCGGGCGTACCCGCGCCTGTGCCGCCGGGGGAAGATCTCCGGGTGGATGATTTCCGCGAGAATTTCCAGGCCATCCACCAGCCTCAGCCCGCCCCCATTAAAATAGGACGGTCCGTCCGTGAGATATACTTCCCCAGCTTGTACCGCAGGCAGTCGGGCCCATTCCGGTCGACATGTAAGAACCGGAAGTTCCCGCCGTGCCCGGGTCATGGTAAACCCGCAAGGCATCAAGATCAACTTCTCCGGACGGCTTTTCACGATGTGGGGCCACGGGATTCGCACCGAATCCTTCCCCTTTTCCGCGATCCGGTCCCTTCCTCCCGCAATTTCGACCATTTCGGGCACCCAGTGGCCGGAACCGTAAACCGGCTCGAACCACTCGATGCAGAAGACTTTTCGCTTCTTCACCCCCCGGGTCTTCTTTTTCACCCGCTCGATTCGGGCCCGGTACTTCTCTTCAAGTGGGCGATGGTCGACTCCCGCCGCCTCCGCTACCTCCCGCAGATCGGTGAAGACCCCCTCGAGGTCGTGGGCATGAAGCGCGAGCACCTTCGGTTTCTTTTTCCACCCGTCGAGAACACGCTCGACGTCCATGGGCGACGTCGCTCAGACGTCGCACTGGCTCTGCGTGAGAATCAGGTCGGGTTTCAGCTTTTTCGCGAGCGCGCGGTCGATCCGGTAGAGGCTTTCCCCGGTGCGACCCGCCTTGGAAACCGCCGCGTCGATCTCGGCGCTCGTCATCCGGTCGGGATCGATGATGCTGGTGGAGACGACCGGGTTTCGGCGTGCGGCGGGGGGGTAGGTGCATTCATGGGAGACGCCGACGATGGAAGGGCCCAATCCGAGCGCGTACGCCATCTCCGTCGAGGCGGGTTGGAGCGAAAGGATCCTCACTTGCTGAAGGCGAGTTTCTTGGCCCAGATATGGCCCGGGAACCGCTCGACGACCGCGCGGCACTTCGCGTGGATCTTTTCCACGTCCTTGGTCAGCTTGAACTCGCAGACGCCGGTCCAGTAGAGAGACTCGGGCGCCGCGTCCGTTTCGCCGAGGGTTTCGACGATGTGGTTGTAGGCGTCGTACGCTTCCTGCCATTTTTTCAGGGAGAAGGCGTGCCGGGCCTTCGCCATGTGCACCTGCGCCTTGAACTCGTCCGGGGGCAGGTAGCCGATGAAGCGGTGCTGCTCTTCTCCCTCGCCGTCGAGGAAAAGGAAGGTGGGCGTCCACGGGACGCGGTGGGATTTCATCTTCTCCCGCTCTTCCAGGACGTTCAACTGGACGGGCGTGGTATGGGCGTTCACGGTGTCGGCGACGCTTTCCTCCGGAAAGGTCGACTTTTCCAGTTCCTGGCAGGCGGTTCAGTGGGGGCTGTGGAACTGCGCGAGAACGAGGCGGTCGTTCTTTTTCGCGGTGGCGACGGCGGCGTCGTAATCCGGTTCCCAGGCGATGCCCATCTTTGCTTCCTTACTGGAGGTCGATCCAGACGGTCTTGACCTGCGTGTAAAGTTCGAGCGCTTCCTTGCCCAGTTCCCGCCCGAAGCCGCTCTGCTTGTAGCCGCCGAAGGGGGCTGTGCAGTCGAACTGGTTGTAGGTGTTGACCCAGACGGTGCCCGCCTTGAGGGCGCGGGCGACGCGGTGCGCTTTCTTGATGTCCCTCGTCCAGACGGCCGACGCGAGGCCGTAGATGGAATCGTTTCCCTGCTTCACGACGTCCTCGGCGTCCTTGAAGGGGATCGTCGTCAGGACCGGTCCGAAGATCTCTTCCTGCGCGATCTTCATCGAGTTGTTTGCGCCGTCGAAGACGGTGGGGTTGAGGTAGTAGCCCTTGGGGGTGTCGGGCCGGTCGCCGCCGCAGACGAGGTTGGCGCCGTCCTGCTTCCCGGACTCGATGTATCCCTGGACCGTTTCAAGCTGGGCCTTGGAGATGACCGGGCCCATGCGGGTTTTTTCGTCGAGCGGATCGCCGACGGTGAGCCTGCCGACCCGCTTGAGCAGTTTTTCCATGAACTCGTCCTTGGCCGCTTCCTCGATGAAGAGGCGGGAGCCGGCACAGCAGACTTCGCCCTTGACGGCGGCGTCGATGTCGGAGTCGGCGAAGACGATGTTGGGCGACTTGCCGCCCAGTTCGAGCGAGATCTTTTTCAGGGTGTCGGCGGCGGCCTTCATGATGCCCTTGCCGGTGTCGGTCGCGCCGGTGAAGGAGATCTTGTCGACGCCTGGATGAGTGACGAGCGCCTGCCCGGCGGTCGAGCCCGGACCGGTGACGACGTTGAAGACGCCCGCGGGAAGGCCCGCCTCCCGGCAGGTCTCCGCGAATTTCAGCGCCGTGAGGGGGGTCCAGGTGGCCGGTTTCAGGACCACGCAGTTCCCGGCCGCGAGGGCGGGGGCGATCTTCCACATCGCCAGGAGCATCGGGAAGTTCCACGGGGTGATCGCGCCGACGACGCCGAGCGGTTCGCGCAGCGTGTAGACGAAGTTCCCGCCGTTGGAGGGCAGGGTATCGCCGGTGATCTTGTTGGCGTACCCCGCGTAATACCGGAGAACGTCGATCGACTGCTTCATCTCGACGTGCTTCGATTCGGCGAGCGGTTTTCCCGCGTCGAGCGTTTCGAGCATGGCGAACTCGTCGATCTTGGATTCCATGAGGTCGGCGATTTTCCAGAGGATTTTTCCCCGCTTCGATGCGGGCATGTCGGACCACTTGCCGCCGTCGAACGCCTTGCGCGCCGCCGCGACCGCGCGGTCAATATCCCGGGCGTCGCCCTTTGCGATGTCGGTGATCGCCTCTTCCGTGGCGGGGTTGATCGTCTGGAACGACTCCCCGGTTGACGGGTCGACCCACTCTCCACCGATGAAGAGCTTCTGCGGTTTGACTGCGGGAACGGCAACGGTGGTCATCTTCTTATTCTCCCTTGAATTCGGCTTTGCGTTTTTCGACGTAGGCTCCGAGTCCTTCCTTCGCGTCGGAACTGGAGAAGAGCTGGGCCTGGAATTCGCGCTCCATGACGAGGCCGGATTCGAAGGAGACCTCGGCTCCGCTCTGGACGGAACGCTTGATGAGTCCGACCGCCTTGGAGGCCTTGTTCGGCGGGCAGAACTGGCGGGCATATTCCTGTACCTGCTTGAGGAAGCCCGCGCCGTCGGAGGCGTCCATGATCTGGTCGACGATGCCGTGTTCCTTCGCTTCTTCGAGGGAGAAGAGACGGCCGGTCGTCATCATTTCGATCGCCTTCGATTTTCCGACGATGCGGACGAGCCGCTGGGTGCCGCCGGTGCCGGGGAGGACGCCGAGGTTTACCTCGGGGAGGCCCACTTTTCCGCCGTCCTTGCGGGCGATCCGGAGGTCCGCCGCCATGGCGATTTCAAGACCGCCGCCGACGGTGTTGCCGTTGAGCGCGGCGATGACCATCTTGGGGGTCTGCTCGAGACGGCAAAGGGTCTCGTTCGCGTGGAGGCAGAAGTAATATTTGAACTTGGGGGTGACGCTCGAGAGCATCTTGATGTCGGCGCCGGCGCAGAAGAACTTTTCGCCCGCCCCGGTGATGACGATCGCGGAGACGGAGTCGTCAAAGCGCGCCTTGAGGATCGCCGCGTCGAGTTCCACCATCATTTCGTGGGTGTAACAGTTCGCGGGCGCAAAATTGAGCGTAAGGGTGGCCACCCCAGCTTCGGCCTGGAATTCAACGAGTGCCATAAGAGGACCCCTTTCAGAGAGTTGGAATGAGGCGGGGATTCTACATAGGAGGTCCTGAAGGGTCATGAGAGGCTCATTTCCCCCGCCTGTTTCCTGTCCACAAGGGCGCAGGGGGGGGGCTTGCCATTCTGAAGGGCCTCGTTATAATGCGCCGCACGGGAATCGGCCCTTGAATGAAGGAGATCTTCGGATGAAGCGTTTTGCGCTCCTCGCGGCCTTGATCTCTATCGTGGGTCAGGCCGGTTGTGGAGGAGGGGGAGGCTCAGGCTCCGGTTCGCAAACAACCACGCTTCATTTCCTCGCTTCATGGGAGGCTTCCCCGACCGAATACACCTACCCGGCTACTTACACCACGAAAGTTCTTACCCCGACAGGTTCCCCGGGGTCTCCTCCCCCCGATACGTTTACCGCGATCGACATCTCTGCAACCATTTCGATCGACAAAAAATACGCCGGCGGCGTGCTCGCGCCCAACGGGAAGATCTACTTCGTGCCGTGGGACGCGGACAGCGTCGGCGTTTTCGATCCGAGCACGGATACTTTCAGCGTGGTCGACATCTCCGCGACCATCTCGACCGACACCAAGTACGCCGGCGGCGTGCTCGCCCCCAACGGGAAGATCTACTTCGTCCCCTTAATTGCGGACAACGTCGGCGTCTTCGATCCGGGTACGGATGCTTTCAGCATTGTCGACATCTCCGGGACCATCTCAAGCAACGCCAACTTCTTCGGCGGCGTGCTCGCGCCCAACGGCAAGATCTGCTTCGTGCCGCACAGCGCGGACAGCGTCGGCGTCTTCGATCCGAGCACGAATGCTTTCAGCGTGGTCGACATCTCCGCGACCATCTCGACCGACATCAAGTACGCCGGAGGTATGCTCGCCCCCAACGGCAGGATCTACTTCGTATCGGAAGATGCGGATCACGTTGGCGTCTTCGATCCGGACACGAACATCTTCAGCAAGGTCGATATCACCGAGACGGCCGACCAGAAGTACCAGGGGGGCGTGCTTGCGCCTGACGGCAGGATTTACTTCGTGCCGGAAGACGTGGACAACATCGGTGTCTTCGATCCGAGTACGGATGCGTTCAGCGTGGTCGACATCTCCGCGACCATCTCGATCAACTTTAAGTACTTAGGCGGTGTGCTCGCCCCCAACGGCAAGATCTACTTCGTGCCGATCGGCGCGGACAACGTCGGTATTTTCGATCCAAGCACGAATGCGTTCAGCGTGTTCGACATTTCCGCCACAATCCCGGGCGCCTCCAAGTACGTCGGCGGTGTGGTTGCCCCCAACGGGAAGATCTACTTCGTGCCCTTCTTCGCGGACAGCGTCGGCGTCTTCACGCCCGGAAGCGCGGCGCCCGTCTACGACGTCGACGGAGACATCCCGCTCTCGTGGTCGGCGCTCCTGGGACCCCGCTACAACAAGTTCTAGCGGCCGCGGGCTCTCCGGACGGGAGAAACCCCGGCAAAAAAAAAGACGCAGGGACCCCGTGGGGGCCCCTGCGCCGGAGAGCCAGGAGCGTTGATTAGTGGTTTAATGCCGCCGCCGCGGTTTCTCCGCCGGAATTGCAACCGCTTCCGTTGAAGCGGTAATCCCAGTAGTAGTTGTCGGACGGCCCGTCGTAATCGACCTTTTCCGGTTCGTCCTTGGGGGTGGTGAACTTCTTCAGGTTCCCCGTTCCCGGGTCGTACTCGAACCGTGTGCTGATGCCGGTCGGATTCCCGGTCTCGTCGTAGTCGCGGCTGATCCACTGGAGCTTGTTGTGGTCGTCGATGTGCCAGGAGTTGCGGCCGCGGGGGTAGACGCACTGTCCCACGACGTCGGTCGACGAGTTGCAGATCTCCTCCGCACTGCCGACCCCGTCGCCGTCCGTGTCCACCACGAGGGTGGGGCAGAACCAGCTGTTGGCGCCGGTCGCGGGCTCCGATCCGAGGCAGTATAGAAGAACCGTGATCTTCTTCGTGCCGTCGGGGAGATCGAGCCTGTGGTCCAGGCTGTCGTGTGGAAACCCCTGCCGCCAGGAGGGTTGCTGAAATCGATCAGTGTCATCGATCTGAATACCTCCCCATGAAAGACCGGGCGATCCCCGGTCAACGCCACACTGATTATAACCCGCAGCCTCTTCACATGCTTTCCGAAATTCTCTCCGGAACAAAAGCCGTTGACCTCTCTCATCCCAGGTTTGCACCTGGGGAGGAACAAGAGATGAAAGAGATTTTTGAATACGGTATCCCCGCCCCGGGTTTGCTCTGCTTCCTGTGGGGGGGAAGGGGGCCGGGGTTCCCGGAGAAGTGAGCGAATTCAAACGCCTCCTTCGGGGGCGAACGCGCGGGCTCGAGACGGGGCGCTTCGTGGGGCAATCCCGTCGCGCCCGGTCCCCATCCTTTCGTGAAGAAGAAAACCTGCTTGTCGGACCTGGCCTCCTTCCCTGTATAATCCGGCCCTGTGAAACTTCCACGAGATCGTGTCGTTTTCATCACCGGGGCCTCCACCGGGATCGGCCGGGCAACGGCGGAAGCGTTCCGGAAGGACGGAGCCCGGGTGGCGGTCTGCGCCCGCAGCGGGATCCGCGATCTCGACGCGCTTTGCCTGCGGTGTGACGTCCGGGATCCGGCGGAGGTGGAAAAGGCGGTCGCGGCGGTGGTCAGGGAATTCGGCGCGCTCCATGTTCTCGTCAACAACGCCGGTTTCGGCCACTACGTCCCCGTGGAGGAGCAGACCCGTGAAGATTTTGAGAACATCTTCCGAACGAACGTCTTCGGTCCGTTCCATTGCGTGCAGGCGGCGTTGCCGCATCTGAAAAAAAGCCGGGGACAGGTGATCAACATTTCGAGCGTTCTCGCCCGGGCGACGGTTCCCTGGATGACCTCGTACTCGATGACCAAGCACGCGCTCCACTCCTTCAGCGAGGGGTTGCGCGTCGAGTTGAAGTCGTCGGGTATCGACGTGATCGAGATCGGGCCCGGGTTGACTGCGACGAAATTCCAGTCCAACGCGAAGAAGGACGGGGTTCCGGCGGATTTCGTTCCGCCCAGCGAGAAAGGATGGCCGGCGGAGCGGGTCGCGAAGGTGATCCTGAAGGCCTCCCGGTCTGGCACGCGGGTCAGGTGGCTCACCCTGGAGGCGAAGGTCTTCTTCTTCCTGCACGACCATTTTCCGCGCCTGCTCGAATGGGGCCTGGAAAAGTGGGGAAGTCGCGCCCGGCGGGTCACTCCTTCTTCAGGAGCGTCAAGCGGGGGATCTGCGAAAACCGCTCGGTGACGTGGTACCCCTCGATAGCCACGACGAGGGGGGAGGGCTCGATGCCCATGAAGGGGGAGGTTTCGATGCGCTTCAACTTTTCCACCGCCTGCCTGGCGAGGCTTTGCGACCCTTCGATCCGGTCCAGGTAGCGCTTGATGTTCGCCGCGGCGAGTTGGATCACCGCCCGGTAGAAGAGTTTCTCCTGTTCCGTGTTCCGGTCCACCTTCCAGAGCGCCTCCCACTGCTCGTGGCTTTCCCACCAGTATCCGAAATTGTAGAGGTCTACGCCGAAAAGCCAGGTCGCGTTCGTTTTCCATTGATCCGCCGGGGTGTGGGTGGCTGTCGGTTCCGGTAGGCCGTACGAATGTCCTGCCGGATCTTTTCGCGGGTGTGGATTCTGCCCGGGCATGAAGTGATAGGAGGGGAAGGGGTTCGATGTGTACCTTCCCTGGATCGGCCTCGATGCGTTCGGCCCGGCACTATCCATAACGGCTACTCCATCCGGAATCTATGGTAAGATGGCCGGCGTGGAATGAAAAGGCTGATCGTCAACGCGGATGACCTCGGGGTCGGGGAACGGCGGAACAAGGGGGTACTCGAGGCACACCTCCGGGGGATCGTTACGGCCACCTCGCTGATCGCGAACGGGGATGCGCTCGATGACGCCATCGCGCTGTTGCGGGAGGCGCCCGGCCTGGACTGCGGATTGCATCTCAATCTCAGCGTGGGTCGTCCGGTGGGCGGATGGTATCGCACCCTGGTCGGTCCCGACGGGGCCTTCCACGGAAAAGAGGAAGCCCGGCGAAGGGCGGACGCCGGCCTTTTCGATCCGGAGGAGGTAGAGAGGGAGGCGGAATCCCAGTGGAGGAAGGTGACCGATTCCGGGATTCCGGTGAGCCATCTCGACAGTCACCATCATCTTCATATTTATGGAAACCTGTTCGAACCGGTGGCGCGCGTGGCGCGACAGCACGGGGTCCGGTTTGTCCGCGTTCCGCTGGAGGCGTCGGATGGGACTTCCCGAATGGAGGCGTACCGGGAACGCGCGACCCGCGTGAAACAGGAGGGAGGTGTGGACGCTTTCCTCGGGATCGCCCTGACCGGTCGCATGAGCCGGGAAGGGATCATGGATGCGTTGCGGGGATGGAAGGAGGGGGTGACCGAGTTTATGGTTCATCCCGGGTATGCGGACGCCCCGGCCGGGTTTTCCGGGCCGGACCGGAAGGCGGAACTGCGCGTCCTGGTCGATCCGGAATTGCGCGAATGGATCGCGGAGGCGGGAATCGAACTCGTTCGGTTCCGGGATCTCGGATGAAAGTCCAGGCCTTCTCTCCCTTTTCTCTCGATACGATCGGCGGCAACGTCGTGACGCTTATGCGCGTTCGGGAAGAGCTTGCGCGGCGGGGGCACCGTATGGAGATCTCCCCGGTCTCTCCCGAAACAACCCTGGACGACGTTCGATCTGTTGTTGGGGAGTCGAAGCCCGGCCTGGTTCATTTTTACCATGCCTACAAAACCGGTCGTTTTCTTCCCGCGTTCCCGGAAATTCCCACGGTGGTCACCCTTTCCGGGACGGACGTGGCGCACGACATTGGCGACGCCGAAAAGCGGCCGGTGGTGAAGGCGGCGATGGACGGGGCGGGGGCGGTGATCACCTACAACGTTTCCCATGCCGCCCGCATCCGGACGCTTTTCCCGGAGGTGGCGGGGAAGATCTCCGTTCTTCCGAAGGGGGTGACGCTCGGGACGGAGCCGTTCGATCCGGGCATCGAGGGGTTTCTCTTTTTTCTGCCGGGCGGGATCCGTCCGGTGAAAAACAATCTTTTCGCGGTCGGAGCGGTGGGGGAGGATACGCACCTTCTCTTCGCCGGTCCGATCCTGGACGAGGAGTACGGGATCCGATTCACGGAGCAGATCTCGGGGCGGGAGCGGGTGCATCACCATGAGCGGATTCCACACGAGGCGATGGGGTCCGCATACGCCCGCGCGGACGTGGTGCTGAACACCTCGCTTTCGGAAGGGATATCGAACGCGCTGGTCGAGGCGATGACGGCGGGGCGGCCGATTCTCGCCGCGGACGTCCCCGGCAACCGCGATCTTCTCGAGACCGGCGTGACGGGAATTCTCTACCACGGGGAGGAGGATTTCCGCGCGCAGGCGCGACGGCTCCAGGAAGACGCCGGCCTCCGGGAAGCGTTGGGGGAGGGGGCGCGGGCGCATGCCCGGGAGACCTTCTCCACGGAACGCGAGGTGGACGCTCTTCTCGAGGCCTACCGGGCCGCCCAGGCCTCGTAAATTTTCATTTTTCCGCGAGGAATTTCCCCGATTTGCGTACAGGGGGTTGGATACGAAAGTCAATTTGAGGAGAAAGAGATATGATGAATCGAACGAAATATACGGCCCAGAAGAGTATCAGTCGGAAGGAAATGGGGCGGATCAATGGGGGAAAATGGCGGCTTGCTAGGAAAGAAGAGACTCCGGGTAGTCGTAAATGTGACGAGATTGTTCTTGTGATTGAATGTCCTTCAGGACCAGATAATCACAAGTGGGCGTAATTTCTATTCTTGAAATTCCAATAAGACCCGGCAGGGAACCCCGTTTCCTGCCGGGTTGTTTTTTGCCTACTCCCCGGCCAATTGCTTCCCGAACGTCTCGACCGAGTTCGTCGGCATCTGGCAGGTGTAGTTCTCGCAGACGTAGGCGGTCGGCTTGCCCTCCACCTGCGGCCGGTCGGCGGTCATCGGGATGAGCTTTTTCATCCGCTCGTCCGGGCCCCCGGCCGGAACGAGCGCGACCACCGTGTTGGGCAGGAACGTCCTGCGGATTTTCGAAAGCATTTCCCCGGATTCGCCCACCAGCACCACCTCCTGGCGCGGTCCGAGCAGGGCGTCCAGCGCGCACAGGTGGTAAGGGAATCCGGGCTCGTATCGCGCGATCGTGCCGCCGAAATATTTGAGCGTCCCCTCCGCCTTCTTCAGGAAATCCTCCCGCGTGCAGAGGTCTCCCAGGCGGACCAGGGTGAGCGTCGCTACGGAGTTCCCCGAGGGAAGCGCGCCGTCGTACGACTCCTTCATCCGCGCGATCAGCTTGCTCGTTTTCGCGGTGTGGAAGAACCCCCCCTCGGGATCGCCGAAGTCTTCGATCATGATCTCCGCCGTCCGGACCGCTACCTCGAGAACCTCCGACTTGAAGGTCGCCTGGTGAAGCAGGAAGAATCCCTCCGCCAGGAAGGCGTAATCGTCGAGAAAGGCGGGGATCGCCGCGTCCCCCGCGCGGTAGCGGTGGAGCCAGCGTCCGTCTTTTTGGCGCATCGTTTTGACCAGGAAACCGGCCGCCTTTTCGGCCGCGTCGACATATTTCTTTTCGCCCAGGACCGACCCACTGAAGGCCATCGCGCCGATCATCAGGCCGTTCCAGTCGGTGAGGATCTTGTCGTCCAGCCCGGGTCGGGGACGCTTCTCCCGCACCTCGAACAGCTTCGCCCTTCCGGCGAGAAGGATCCGGTCGATCTCCTCCGGACTCTTCTCGAACTCCTTCGCGAGCGTCGCCGTATCGACGGCGACATGAAGAACGCTGTTTCCACGCGGCTCTTCCTTTTCCACCGGCGTATAATTTCCCCCCTCCACGACGCCGAGCGCCCGGCAGAGAATCTTTCCCTCGTCTCCGGGCACGATCGCGAGGACCTGCTCCGGGGTGAAGACGTAAAAAGCCCCCTCCGCATGGCCGCCATCCGGAAGATCGCTGTCGGCGTCCTCCGCCGAAAAGAAGCCGCCTTCCTTCGAAGTCATGTCGCGCAGGACGTAGTCGAGCGTCCGGCGGACCGTGTCGGCGTACTCCTCCTTCCCCGTGACCTGGTACGCCTGCGTGTAGGCGCGGGCGAGGAGGGCGTTGTCGTAGAGCATTTTCTCGAAGTGGGGGACCAGCCACCGCTCGTCGGTGGAATAGCGGTGGAAACCGTCGCCGAGTTGGTCGTACATTCCCCCGGCGCGCATGGCCTGAAGGGTCTTCTCCACCATCTCGAGCGTCTTCTTGTCACCGGTACGATGGACGGAGCGCAGCAGGAACTCGTGGTTGATACTGCGGGGGAACTTGGGCTTGTCTCCGAATCCGCCCCACGTGGCGTCGAAGGAATCGCGGAAACGCCCGATCGCCGTGACCAGCGTCTCCTTCGTCATCTCGCCCGGCACCGCCCCGCCCGCTTTCTGAATCGCCTCGACCAGTTTGTCCGCATCCTTCAGGAGCAGTTCGCGCTTCTCCTTCCAGGCGACCGCGATCGCCTTGAGAATTTCGGGAAAGCCCCGCTGGCCCCACCGGTCTTCGGGCGGGAAATAGGTCCCGGTGAAGAAGGGTTTCCGGTCCGGCGTCATCCAGATCGAAAGCGGCCACCCGCCCCGGCCGGTCATCACCTGGCAGGCGGTCATGTAGACCTGGTCGACGTCGGGCCGTTCCTCCCGGTCGACCTTGATGGAGACGAAGTTTTCGTTCATGATCTTCGCCGTCGCCTCGTTCTCGAAGCTCTCGCGTTCCATTACGTGGCACCAGTGGCAGGTGGAGTAGCCGATGGAAAGGAAGATCGGCTTGTCCTCCTTCTTCGCCTTCTCGAACGCCTCCTCCCCCCAGGGGTGCCAGTCGACGGGGTTGTCCTTGTGCTGGAGAAGGTAGGGGCTCTTCTCCTTCGCAAGGCGGTTTTCCATTTTGGGTTCCTCCTGTGCGCAGGCAAGGACGGCCGTGATCAACGCCAGGAACATCAGACCTCCTTCAGTTTTTGCAGGCGGCGTGCCGCTTCGTGCAGGGTTTCGGGTTTCTTCGGAAAACAGAAGCGGACCAGCTTGTGCCCATCCTTCGGGTTGTTGTAGAAGGAACTTCCCGGAACGGTGGCGACGCCGATCTCCCGGATCATCCACCGGGCGAATTCCGTGTCGGTGGCGTGGCCGTATTTCCCGATGTCGACCATGACGTAGTAGGCCCCTTCGGGCGTGTTCAACGGTTCCATTTCCGCCTCCGCGAGACCGCGCATGAAAACGTCCCGCCGTTCCTGGTACTCGCCGGGAAGTCTCTTCAGGTACTCCTCCGAATTCGGAAGGAGGCGCCCGACCGCTTCCTGGAGCGGATGGGGCGCGCCGACGGTGAGGAAGTCATGCACTTTTCGGATTGCGCCGGTGATTTCCGCCGGGGCGACGCAATACCCGAGGCGCCACCCCGTGACGGCGAACGTTTTCGAAAAAGCGCTGATCGTGATTGTCCGTTCCGCCATCCCCTCCAGCGAGGCGAGGGAGACGTGTTCCCGCCCGTCGAAGACCATGTATTCGTACGGTTCGTCGGTGATCGCCAGGACGTTCCATTTCCGGCAGAGGTCGCCGAGAAAAGTGAGTTCTTCGCGGGTGAAAACCCGGCCGGTCGGGTTGTTGGGCGTATTGATGATGATCGCTTTCGTCCGGTCGTTGAAGGCGGCGGCGATCTTCTTCTCGTCGAAGGACCAGTCGGGCGGGTTCAGTGTCACGAACCGGGGCGTGGCGCCGGAGAGAATCGCGTCGGGTCCGTAGTTCTCGTAGAACGGCTCGAAGATGATCACCTCGTCGCCCGGGTTGATGACGGCGAGAAGCGCGGAAATCATCGCCTCGGTCGCGCCGCAACAGACGGTGATGTCGGTCTCCGGGTCGATCGTCATGTGATTGTCCCGGGCGTACTTCACGACGAGCGCATCGCGCAGGCTTTTCGCCCCCCACGTGATCGCGTACTGGTTATGGTCTTCGCGGATCGCGGCGATGGCCGCTTCCTTCAATTCGTCGGGGCAGGCGAAGTCGGGAAAGCCCTGGGAGAGGTTGACGGCCCCGTGCAGGTTGCTCAACCGCGTCATTTCGCGGATGACGCTTTCTCCGAATTGGGACGCCTTGTGGGAGAGAAGGTCGCTCATGGGGTGGAGATGGCCTCCGCCCGGAGGTTGGGGAGATGCGACTCGATTTCCCGGAGGACCCACGCCTGCTGGGCGACGACCAGCCACGTCCCCACGACGCTCACGGAGGCGCCCGCGTTGGTCCAGGATTCCGGCGCGATCTCTGAGCGGATCCGGTCGACGAGTTCGTTCCCGGACCAGTGTCGGAGGATGTCCCCGACCTCGAATGTCTTTTTCACCCGGTTCACCTGCGTGGACCGGGAGACCGTCCAGTCGCGCACCAACTGCGCGTAGCGGAGCATCTCGATCCGGGCTTCCGTGAGCCGGACCTGCTTTTCGAGTTCCACAACCCGTTTCGTCAGAAAGCCGGAACCGGAGGTTTCGACGCCCGTTTCCACGCGGGACCGAAGATCGAAGAGCGTGTGGTCGCGGTGTTCCCGCAACCGGAGCAGGGCGGTGTCGGCCTCCCTCCTTTCCCGGTCGAGCAGGGTGGCATCCCTCCACCGTTCGTTCTCGTGGACGTCGCGGTGGAACCGGAGTTGATCCCGGTCTCCACGGTTTTTCCAGTCCTCGACGAAGACGGAGAGCGCGTATTGTTTTTCTTCGGGGGTGGCGCCCCGTTCCGGAAGATCCTGTTCGCGGACGGTGACGATTTCCATCCGGATGGCCCCCTCCTCGTATCGGCGGAGGAAATATTCCTTCTGTTCCCGGAGATCGGTGAACCGAAAACTGGGCGGTCGTTCCATGAACCGATCCGGCGGCGCGGGTTCGGTCCCCGTCATTTCCGGAGTCGCTTCGGGGAGGTGGTTTTCGGCGGCGCAGGCGGCCGCCAGGACCAGGGGCAACCAGGCGAATCGTTTCATGCTCTACTCCGGAAAGAATTTTCGGTGAAGCGACTGGACCGCCTTCTGGCAGTCCCGGTCGACGACGACCAGGGCGATGTTGATCTTGGAAGCTCCCTGGGAAATCATGAGAACGTTCACGCCGTCGTCGCGGAGGGCGCCGAAAACGTCCGCGGCGATGCCGGGGAGAAAGCGGATCCCGTTGCCGACCACGCAGAGGATCGCCATCTCCCGTTCGACGTTCACTTCCGCGAAGGCGCGGAGTTCTTCCACCGCCGCGTCGAGGTTTTTCGAATCGTCGATGGTGACGGAAACGGAGACTTCGCTGGTGCAGACCATGTTGACGACGATGCGGTGTTCGGCGAAGACGTTGAAGATGCGGGCGAGGAACCCGTGTCCCATCAGCATGCGGGGGGTGTTGATCGTCACCGCGAGGTTGTGCAGGTTGTGGACGATCGCCCGCGCGCCCTCGTGGGGTTCCTTCGTCGCCGCGACGATCGTCGTTCCCGGGTGGGTGGGCTTGAAGGTGTTGAGGACCCGGACGGGAACCTTCTTCTGGATGGCGGGCGTGATGGTCGCGGGGTGCAGGACCTTTCCCCCGTAGTAGGCGAGTTCGCCCGCTTCCTCGAAGGTGAGCGTCGGGATCGGCCGGGCCTCCCCGCAAATGCGGGGGTCGGCGGTCATGACGCCGTCGGTGTCGGTCCAGATCTGCACCTCGTCCGCGCCGATGGCCGCCCCGACGTAGGTGGCGGTGAAATCGGAACCGTTGCGTCCGAGGGTCGTGATCTCCCCGTGGAGCGTCTTCCCGAGGTAGCCGGTGATGACGGGAACGGACTTCATTCCTGCGATCGATTCCCGGAGTCGCTCCTCCGCTTCGGGGAGCGGTTGGGCGCATCCGAACGCGTCGTTCGTGATCATGCCGATGTCGAAGGAGTCGTGCTGTTCCGCGGGAAGTCCCTGCTTTGTCAGGGCGGCGGCGATCAGGCGCGTGGAAAGTCTTTCCCCGAAGCTCATGACGTAATCAAGGGTGCGCGGGGTGAGTTCCTTTACCAGCGCGATGCCCTTGAGGAGGACCGCAAGTTCCGCGAGGGGCTCTTCAAGAGGGGATCCGTCGACTCCGAGTTCCCCCGCGCACGCGAGGTGGCGGTCCCCTATTTTCTCCAGGGAATCGTCCTTCCCCTTCAAGGCGTCATGTGCGAGTTGGTATAATCCGTCGGTGACGCCGCCGAGAGCGCTCGCGACGATTACCGGCGAACGGTCCCGGTTGGCGCGAATGATTTCCAGGACGTTCCGGATCTGCTTCGTGGTGGAAATCGAGCTTCCACCGAATTTCATGACGATCATTGACGGCCTCTGAATGATGGGACGGCCATTCTAGGGAGGGATCGGAGAAATGGCAATGAAAGGGATCTTGGCGCCGCTTCTCGTGGCATTCCTGTGCGCGACCGGATGCACCTGGTTCGGACTGGTCGAGGAGGAGAAGGAATTCGTCCTCGGAATACCCGGGAGAGGGGCGATCACGCTCATCGGGGAGATCTCCGTCCGGACCGCCAACGTCGAGTTTTCCTCCTGGGACCTGGAATTGGATCCCCGGCCATCGGTCCGGGTGAAGGGACGGGCGACCTCGGCGGCGGCCATCGCGTCGCTCCTGGAGTTGATGAAGGAAAGCCCCGATTTCGAGGGGGTGGAGAAGGCGTGGGGGATTCCGAGCGAATACGAAGAGGTGCGTTTCGCCCTCCAGGGTGGGGTTTCCGTACCGATGCCGGTGGAAATCTCCGTGAAGGAAGGGGATTGGATCGAAGGGAGTTCCCTCCTCAACCGCATCCTCTCCCAGGATTCCTCCGGCGCGTTCGAGGATTCGCTCAGCGCCGTTTCGTTCGCCTTCCGCGATACGGGGAACGGGTGGCGGTACGAAAAGGTGAAGATGTGGTACGAACCGAATGACCGGAACCGGATGGGCCTCCCGCACTTCCTGGACGCGATGAAAAAGGTGGAGGATGATTTTCCCACGGTCCGGGCGATGATCGTTCACCTCGAGGTGGAGAAGGGGCAGGTCTTCTGCGCGGAGATCGAGTGGAACTGCTACCGGCCTCCGGGGAAATAAGAGGGGAAACCCCCAAAATGCCCCTCCTACCCGATTCCGAGATCGTCCAACTGGTCGTCGTCCAGCCCGAAGTAGTGGCCCAGTTCGTGGAGGACCGTCTCCTGGATGCAGGCGATCATGTCGGCGCGGGTGGGGCAGTCCCGCTCGATCGTGTCCTGGAAGAGCGTGATCCGGTCGGGCAGGGCCATGTTGTACCCCGTTCCCCGGTCGCCCACCGGAACGCCTTCGTAAAGGCCGTACAGGTCCCGGGTCTCCACCCGGGCGGTGGAGAGGGCCGCCTGGAAAGTGACGTTTTCGATCCGGGAGCGGAGGGCCTCCGGAAGGGCCTCGACCGCCTCCGCCATGACACGTTCAAACTCGCTTCTCTGCATTACCGTTGAAAACCCCTTGGGGGTATGATACTGTCCCTGCCCGAATCAGTGGGAGGACTTTCCAGTGAAAAAATTCCAGGGCGTGGACTTTCTCGACATCGATCCTCTTCTCTCCGAAGAGGAGATCATGGTCCGCCAGACCGTGCGGGAATTCGTGGACGAACAGGTCCTTCCCCTCATGCGCGACGCGTGGGAGAACGCCGAGTTTCCGAAATCCCTGATCCCGAAAGTGGCCGAACTGGGCCTCTTCGGGGCGAACATCCAGGGCTACGGGTGCGCCGGCATGAACAACGTCGCCTACGGACTGGCGATGCAGGAACTGGAGCGGGGCGACTCGGGCCTGCGCAGTTTCGTCTCCGTGCAGGGCGCGCTCGTGATGTACCCGATCCTCGCGTACGGGAACGACGCCCAGAAGGACCACTACCTCCCGAAACTCGCCAGCGGGGAGATGATCGGCTGTTTTGGCCTGACCGAGCCTGACTTCGGATCCAACCCGGGCGGCATGGCGACGACCGCCGTGAAGAAGGGCGACAAGTACGTCCTCAACGGAACGAAGATGTGGATCACCAACGCGAACCTGGCGAAACTCGCGATCGTCTGGGCGAAACTGGAAGGGAGGATCCACGGCTTCATCGTCGAACGGGGCACGCCCGGCTTTGAAACGAACGACATCAAGGGGAAACTCTCCCTCCGCGTGTCCGACACGGGCGAGATTCACCTCCATGATTGCGCGATCCCGGTGGAGAACCTGCTCCCGGGAAGCGCCGGTCTGAAGGGCGCTCTCGGGTGCCTGAGCCATGCGCGGTACGGAATCGCCTGGGGCGGCATCGGCGCCGCCATGGGCGCGTACGACGAGGCGCTCGACTACGCGAAGCACCGGGTTCAGTTCACCAAGCCGATCGCCGGATACCAGTTGGTCCAGCGAAAACTGGTCGACATGATCACCGAGATCACGAAGATGCAGTTCCTGACCCTCCAGCTCGGCCGGTTGAAGGACCAGGGGAAGGCGGAGTTCCAGCACATCTCGATGGCGAAACGGAACAACATTTACCACGCGCTCCAGACGGCCCGCATGGCCCGCGACATTCTCGGGGCGAACGGGATTCTCAATGAGTACTCCGCGATGCGCCACATGTGCAACCTCGAAACGGTCTCCACGTACGAGGGAACGCACGATATTCATACGCTGATCGTGGGCGAGAGCATCACGGGCCTGCCGGCGTACTATTGATATAGAAAAGGCGAACCTCTTCGGGCGCTTTTCGTTTGGAAGAAGATGCAGATCCTCGTGCTGGTCCTGGCCCTTTCCGTACAGGAAGAATGGAAGGTCGAATGCTCGACCACGGTCTCCCGGACCGGGGAGGGTTGGACCTTCCGGGTAACCGGGAAAACGGACTTTCCCGACGGAACCGTTCTGCGCGGCCGGGTGGACGCCCTCTACGAAGCGGACGACCTGGAAAAGGGCGGAAAGAAGATCGAACAGGAACCCTTTTTCTTCGGGCCCCGGGCCTGGCAGAGAGGGGAGGTGAAGGGGGGGGTGTTTTCCCTCGACGTCTACTCGTTCGTCCGCCGGCCCTATTCCCTTCCGTACCGCCTTCGCGTCCAGTACAACTCGGAGTTCCAGGACGACGAAACCCGCGAAGCCGTCGGCGGAAAAGGGATCGACCGGTTCTTCGATTTCCGGGAAGGGGACGACGAAGACCTCGCGGAAGAGTTGAACGGGGCGGCGGACCTGTTGCACGACGAGTTCCTCCAGGTCCGGAAACTTTTCGACGAATTAAAAAAGACTTTCACGCGATTCCGGAAGGAGAAGACGCCCGACCGGAAAGCCTGGAAGGCGTGGCTTGATCCCTGGATGGACCGGGTGGATGTCCTCAAGGTCGCCAACGGCGACCGTTTCGATCTCTGGATCCTCTGGATCGAACGGCAGGGAAAATTCCGGATCGAGGGGTTCTGCAGTCGACTTCCCGACCTCGCCTCCGACTGCAGCGACATCCTCTTCGGCCAGGACGAGGTCCTCGCCCGCATGCAATACAAGATGCGATCCTTTCTCGACTACTACGAGGAAGCGATCGAGGTTGTGGGTCTCAACATGCCGCTGGACGTTTTGACGATCGGGCCGGCGCTGGAAATCTTCGAGGCGCAGGTGAAGCGGTTGGACAGGTTTGATCCGGCCACCTGGAAGGGAGAGCGGGCAGAGTTCCGGCGCATCGCGTCGCAGGCGCTGATGGACGTCGCCGGGTCGTTCGGCAACCGGAAACGGGGATACTACCGGGTGAACCGGATCATCGCCGCGTTCCGGGACCTGCTCGAAAAGGCGGACGGGGCGAAAAACGTCTCCGGACTCCAGGCCGCCCGCACGGCGCTGGCGAAGGAAGTCGCCGCGTTCAAGAAATACGCGGTGATCCGCTAAAGGGGAAACATGATCATCGTACTGAAACCGGGAACGGATCCGCGACAGGTTCACGACATCGAAGACCACGTCAGGAGCGCCGGGGGGAGTCCCGTCCTGATCGAGGGGAAAGAGCGGTGTGTCGTCGCCGTGGTCGGCATGGCGAAGCTCGATCCGAAAGCGTTCGAAATGCTGCCGGGCGTGGTCCAGGTGATGCGCGTGGGAAAACCCTACAAGCTCGCCTCCCGCGAGGTGAAACCCGAAAACACGACGGTCGACCTGGACGACCTGATTATCGGCGGATCGCAGGTGATGATCATGGCCGGACCGTGCGCGGTGGAGAACCGGGAGATGCTCCTGGAGACGGCGCAGGAACTTTCCCGGATGGGCGTGACCATTCTCCGGGGAGGCGCCTTCAAACCGCGAACCAATCCGTACAGTTTCCAGGGACTCGGTGAAGAGGGTCTGAAGATCCTCGCCGAGGCGCGCGAAGCGACCGGCATGAAGGTCATCACCGAAGTGATGAGCGCGGAAAAAGTGAAGGTGGTCGCGAAGTACTCCGACATTCTCCAGGTCGGCGCACGCAACATGCAGAACTTCGACCTGTTGCGTGCCTGCTCCGAGGTTTCGAACCCGGTCCTCCTGAAGCGGGGCATCTCCGCGACGATCGACGAGTGGCTCCAGGCGGCGGAGTACATCCTGGCGAAGAACCCGCGGGTGATCCTTTGCGAGCGGGGAATCCGGACGTTCGAAACCGCGACCCGCAACACGCTCGACCTGAACGCGATCCCGGTTCTTCGGGAACGGACGCATCTTCCGATCATTGTCGATCCCAGTCACGGGACGGGCGTCCGGGCGTACGTGGCGCCGATGGCGCTGGCGGCGATCGCCGCGGGCGCGGACGGGGTCATGCTCGAGGTTCATCCCCGTCCGGAAGAGGCCCTCTCCGACGGGCCGCAGAGCCTTACCCCCGCGATGCTCGAAGTGCTTCTGCGCGATCTCCAGGTGATCGCCCCCGTGGTCGGACGGCAGTTGGGGCTCCACCGGAGCCATTCCGCACCCGTCGAGGTCCGGGCAAAAAGCGAAGCGGTCGCCTTCCAGGGCGAGCCGGGTGCGTTCAGCGAGAAGGCTCTCGTCTCCTGGTTCGGCGAGAAGGTGGAAACCGTCGCCTGTTCCGATTTCCGTGACGTTTTCGAGAAGGTGGAGGATGGGGAATGTCCCTACGGGGTGATCCCCCTGGAGAACTCCCTGGCGGGATCGGTTCATGCCAACTTCCAGCACCTTCTCGAGTACGACGTCTCGATCGTCGGCGAATTGAAACTCCGCGTGGTGCACAACCTGATCGCCCATCCGGGAACGCGGGTGGAGGATCTTCGCCGCGTCTACACGCATCCGCAGGCGGCGGCGCAGTGCGAACTGTACCTGCGAAGCCACCCCGACTGGTCGGTCCTGCAGGTGTACGATACGGCCGGAAGCGTCAAGATGATCCGGGACGAGAAGATCCTCGACGGCGCGGCGATCGCGTCGGCCGGGGCGGCGAAGGAGTTCGGGCTGGAGGTGCTCGAAGAGGGGATCGAAAACGATCCTCGAAACTACACCCGCTTCATCGTGATCGCGAAAGACCCTCCCGAAAACCGGGAGGCGAGCAAGGTGTCGCTCGCCTACCAGACGAAGGACGAGGCGGGTTCGCTCCTGCGCACGCTGGAAATATTCGCGGAGAAAAAGATCAACCTCTCCAAGCTCGAGTCCTGTCCGATCCCGGGAAAGCCGTGGGAATATCTCTTCTACGTCGACCTGGCGGGGAGCCTGGAAGAAACGTCGGTCCGGGAAGCGCTTGAGGAATTGCGGAAGGCGACGACGACGCTCAAGGTTCTCGGGAGTTATCCCGCCGCTTCCTGAAGAGAAAGCGGGCGAAAAAGCGGCGGTGATCCGCGACGCACCGGTAGGCGCCTTCCACGCCCCACACGAAGGGAATCCATCCCAGGACGCGCGCGGAGATTTTCCACCCGGTCCTCTCCAGGATGAAGAGCGCGGCCCGGCCCGCGCGGAGGACCCGTCCGTCGCCGGCGATCACGTGGACCGCCCGGACGCACGCCTCCCGCAGTTGGGGCGTCATCGGCGGGGAGGGGCAATCCTGGTAGGAAACGTCCCCGAAGAGGCCCTCCACGTCCTTTCGCCTGACCCAGGCGATGGAGCGCTCTCAGAATCCTCAGTCTCCGTCCCAGAGAATCCGGTGTTTCTTTTTCGTGTCGGTCATATCCTGCTCCCGCTATTGTATCGGGAATGTCGCTTCCGCGTGTAGAGTTGAAGGTGGACGGATTTTCCGGCCGGATCGTCTGGTTCCGGAAAATGGTCCGCCGTTCCGATCTTGAGCCCGGCACGCTCGTCGACGTCTTCGACAAGAAGGGGGTCCCCCTTGGGCCCGGCTTCTACAATCCCCGTTCCGAACTGGCGGTGCGGTTGATCCGTTCCGGGGACGTTCCGCAGGCCCTGCAGGAGGCGATCGATTTCCGGGAGAAGACCCTCGGCCTTCCCGAAACGACGAGCGCGTATCGCCTCTGCCATGCGGAAGGGGACGGCCTTTCCGGGTTGATCGTGGACCGGTACGACACGATCGACGTGGTGGAAATTCACGCCCTCGGGATGTGGAAATTGCTCGAACAAATCCGGCCCGCTCTCCGGCAGGTGCACGTCCGGGCGACGGAGGATGTGCAACGGCTCGAGGGGTTCCGGCTTCCGAAGCAGGAAGCGCCGGAGAGCGTGGTGGTGCACGAGAACGACGTCCGGTACCACGTCGACTTCAAGGGGGGGCACAAGACCGGCTTCTTCTGCGACCAGCGGGACAACCGGCTTTTCCTGCGCGGCCTGGCGGGGGGAAAGAAGGTTCTCGATCTCTGCACCTACACCGGCGGGTTCGCGCTGAACGCGGTGAAGGGGGGCGCGACGGAAGTCGTGGGGGTCGACCTGGACGAGGTCGCCCTCGAAACCGCGCGGAAGAACGCGAAGCTCAACAATGCGAAGATCGAGTTTCGCCACGCCGACCTTTTCAATTATCTCCGGCAGATGAAAAAGTCGTTCGAGGTGATCGTTCTCGATCCCTCGAAGCTGGCGCCCAACCGGGAAGAATTGCCGCGCGCGAAGACGAAATACTTCGACATGAACCTGCTGGCGATCAAGGCGCTCCCCCCGGGCGGAATGCTCGTCTCCTTTTCGTGCAGCGGGCTCGTCTCCGAGGAGGAATTTCTTCGGATGGTCTCGGCGGCGGGGAAGCAGGCGGGACGGGAGATGCGCCTCTTCCGGGTCGCGGGCGCGGGACCCGACCACCCGGTCTCCAACCGGTACCCCGAGGGCCGCTACCTCAAGGCCGCCTTCCACCAGGTGATGTAGCGCCTTTTAGTAACCCCTCTTCCTGCTCGGCGTCTTCCGGCCCGCGGTCTTGACGCGGTAATTCCCGGAAGTCTTGAAGGTGACGTTCACCTCCGTCTTGTCGCCGGTGCCCGGATCGATGCCCTGGTAATAGGCGTGGACTTTTCCTTCCCCCTTGCTGGCGAGTACGCGGCCCGTCTTGATCTCGAGCTCGACGTGCATGCGGCCTTCGGTTTTCGTCCACGATTCCTTCGCGGACTTGTCCTTTCTTCCCTCCGGAATGTCGAGTTCTCCGGTCAGTCTTGATTCGAGGATCGCCACGCGCATGCCGTTCCGTTCCTCGATCTTTTCAAGGGTCGTGGATTGCACCAGGTTGAACCGGCCGCCGTTGTCCTTCTGTTTGCGTTTCGTGGTCCACCTGGTGGTCCAGGTATCCCCGACGTTGACCGGTTTCTCCGGCATGCGGATCGCGGCATTGGTATGCAGTGTGAGCACCTCCCCGAAGGCATCCTGGTTCTTGTCGTCGTTGAGGAAACCCCCGTCTGATTTTCGTGTAAACGTATGGGGTCCCATCGAGGTGGCCCAGACGATCAGTTCGAACATATCCTCCTCGAGGTTTTCCGGGGGATCGAGGACGGTGTACTTCCGCTCGTACTCCTCATCATCGTACATCCCTTCAACGTCCGCCTTGTATCCGGCGATCTTGTGGCGGTTTTTCCCCGTGCACTTGTATTCGCCTTCCGTTTCATAGCCGACCTTCTGCAGCGAAAAGATGGGATGGGACATCCGGACGTAGTCGACCGCGGCCCTGGTTCCGTCGACGGTGATCTCGAGCGTTCCGGAGAGGCGGACCGATTCGGACTTCGTCTTTTCCGTTCCGTACTGGAGCGTGACGGGGTCCTGGCAGAGAAGTGCGAGCGCGATGGTCAGGATATGCATGTTGTTTTCCTAAAGAAGTTCTCGAACAGGGGCTCCGCCTTCGAGGATCCGGATGGGGCGGTCGGTTTTTGACGTATACTTCTTTTCCGGGTCGATTCCGAGTTGCCCGTACAGGGTGGCGTAGAGGTCGGCGACGGAGACGGGACGTTCCGCGACCTCGGTGCCGTCGTCGTTCGTTTTTCCGATGACGCGGCCCGGTTGGATGCCCCCTCCGACGAGTGCGGCGAAGAAGGCGCGCGTGAAATGATCGCGCCCCTGGTTGCCGTTGATCTGCGGCGTCCTCCCGAATTCCCCCATGCAGAGGACGATCGTGTCGTCGAGCATGCCGCGGGAGTCGAGGTCCTGCAGGAGGGTGGACATCGCCGGATCGAGTTGGTCGCAGAGTTCGCGCGTCCGGTTGAAATTGTCCTGGTGCGTGTCCCAGTCGGCGAGGGTGACTTCCACGAAGCGAACGCCCGCCCCGACGAGGCGCCGCGCCATCAGGCACGCTTTCCCGAAGGGGGTGTCGCCGTACGCCTTTCGCAACCGGTCGTTCTCCCGGGAAATATCGAACGCCTTCAGGTGGGGGGAGCGGACCATTTCAAGCGCGCGGTCGTACGCCTTCTGTTGTGCCTCCACCATCTCGTCCCGGTGGTCCTTCCGGAAAGACTTGTTCTGCGCCTTCAAAAGGAACTCCCGCTCTTTCAACCGCTCCAGGGTGATCCCCTTCGGGAGAACGATATCCTCGAGCGGCTTTTCGGTCTTCTCGATGATCAGCGGGGCGTACTCGTACGGGAGGAATCCCGCGCCGGAATCGTTGCTTCCGCCGAAGGTGATGCATCCGGGCAGTCCTCCCCTGCGGACGCCCAGTTCCTTCGAAACGAGGCTTCCCATGTGTGGATGGTCGACGGTTTCGTTCTTTCGCCAGCCGGTATGGAGAAGGTAGCGTGCCGTGTCGTGGTTCGGATCGTTCGAATGAAGGGAGCGGATCAGCGAAAAGCGGTCCGCGTTTTTCGCGAGCCGGGGGAGATAGTCGGAGAAATGGACGCCGCGAAGCGCGGTTTCGATCGCCTTGACGGGGCCTCCCGTCGACCGGCCCGGTTTCGGATCGAAGGTGTCGAGCTGGCTGGGCGCGCCCTGGAGCCAGAGAAGGATGACCGATTTCGCCCGCGCCCTTATCGAACAGTTTGACGGAGACCCCCTCGAAGGTGGCGCGCGGCTTCGATTGCAACCCGCTGAAAAAAGCGGTCAGCCCCCAGAAGCTTTCCTGGCTCCACTCCGCGGTCGGGTGGTCGTGGCACTGCGCGCACTGGACCTGGTAGCCGAGAAAGACGCGCGTCATCCGGGACGTGAGTTCGACGGGGGGTTCCTTCGGATCAAGATGTTTCAGGATGTAGTTGGTCGCCGGCTTTTTCTTGTAGTCCCCCCGGTCGGAGACCAGGTGGGTGAGGAACCGGTCGTACGGCATGTCGGACCGGAACGCGTTCTTGAGCCAGCCGACAAAGGAGGGGAAATGGACCTTGACGGGGTCGGTCTCGGCGAAGCGGTACTGGAAGAGAATGCGGAGCCACTGGTCGGCCCAGAATTGGGCGGTTGATTCTTCGACCAGGAGTTCCTCGATCTTGAGGGCACGTTTTTCGGGCGAGCGGTTTCTCACGAAGGACCGGATCTCGCCGGGCGTCGGGAGGCGGCCGGAGAGGTCGAGCGTCAACCGGCGGAGGAACTCGTAATCGTTCGCGGGAAGGGCGGGGCGGATTTTCTCTTCTTTCCAATATCCCGAGAAGTAATCGTCCACCGGGTTGGCTTCCCCCGCGGGGGCGTTCCCGTGGGCGAAGAAGGGGGAGAGAAGCAGGAAGAGGGCGGCAGGTCTCATCGGTTCTCCTTCTCCCGGTATACCGTTCCCCGGGAGGGGCGGTTTCAGGATTCTCCCTGCATATTACCCGCTTTGCCTGCCGAAGGAAGTGTCAGGAGGAAGAGACCGTGTGGGATATTCCGTGGACCGCTGAGACCGGTATTGGTTTCCTGACGTTGACGCTGATGGAGATCGTGCTCGGGATGGACAACATCATCTTCATTTCCATCCTGGTGGGGAAGTTGCCGAAAGAGCAGCAGACCTTTGCCTGGCGAACCGGACTTATCCTTGCGCTGGGCACCCGGTTGGGATTGCTCTTTGCGCTTTCCTGGCTCATGCGGCTGACCGATACGCTCTTCCAAGTCCTGGGCCACGACGTTTCCGGCCGGGATCTCATCCTCCTGTGCGGGGGACTGTTCCTGATGGGGAAGGCGGTTCACGAGATTCATGAGAAGCTGGAGTTGAAACCGGACGAGCAGAAAGCCTCGGCGGGAGGCACGCTGGTCCTGATCCTGGTTCAAATTGCCATCCTGGATATCATCTTTTCCCTCGACTCGGTCATCACGGCGGTCGGGATGGTGCAGATTCTGCCAGTCATGATGGCGGCGATGGTCGTTGCCGTTGGGGTGATGTTGGTCTTTGCCAAGAAAGTGGGTGATTTCGTCAACGAACATCCGACGATGAAGATCCTGGCTCTCAGTTTCCTGATCCTGATCGGCATCATGCTGGTCGCCGAGGGGGCGGGAAAGCACGTGCCGAAGGGGTACATCTACTTCGCGATGTCGTTCTCCCTGATCGTGGAATTCCTGAACATGAAGTACCGGAAAAAGGAAGCGATCACCAAGGAGTCGGCCTGAGCCAGGCCGGTGTGATCCGGTCCCCTTAGCCCCGCGGGGTCCGTTGGAGGGGGAGGAGGTCCAACCGGTCGCCCAGTCCGACGAGCCATTTCCGGAAGGCCTTTCCCGCGGGCGGGCGGATCAGGAGTTTTCCGTCCGGGAGGATCAGTTCTTCGGGCGAGTCCGAGCCGACCATCGGGATGACGACCGCGTCCCGGTTCAGCCGGAACGTGTCCGTCACTTCGTGCACCTGGTCGATCTGTGTGGAGGTCAGGATCTGGTTCATTTCGGTGCGCTCCTCTTTTCGGGCGTCATTCTGCGAAATTGAAGGCACATTCTCAACCAGATTCTGGATCAGAAATTCGGGGGCGGGGGAGGTGGGTCTGGAAGCGGGCTTTTCTACTCCGGGAGGTTGTCGTTGGACGCTTTCCGGACCGGCCCACCCTCCTTGGGTGTCATGACTCAACTCCCTGTTGCCTGCAGGTCTGAAATCGCTTATATCCCACCCATGAGGAAGAGTTCAAAAATAACGAAAAAAAAGCGGCCACGGCTCCACCTTCGCCCTCCCGAACCGGGCGACATGGGGGCGTTGATCCGGATGGGGCGGGAGAGTCGCGCGCTCCACGAGCCATGGGTCTCTCCGCCGGACACGCCGGAGAAGTACCGGCAATACCTTGCCCGGACGCGACTGGAGACCCACCGGGGATTCCTGCTCTGCCGGGAAGAGGAGGTCGTCGGGGTTTTTAACGTCAACGAGATCGTCCGGGGCGGATTCCAGAGCGCCTACCTTGGATACTACGGATCGTCCGGCCATGCCGGAAAGGGCTACATGACCGAGGGGATGCGGGGGCTTCTTCGCCACCTCTTCCTGGATCTGAAACTGCACCGGGTGGAGGCGAATATCCAGCCCGGAAACAGGACGTCGATCCGGTTGGTGAAGCGGTGCGGATTTCGACTGGAAGGGTTCTCTCCGCGCTATCTCAAGATCCGCGGCCGCTGGCGGGATCATGAGCGGTGGGCGATGACAAAAGAAGATTTTGCCTCTACCTCCCCCCCTGGTTCTCCCCCTTCAGGATCCGTTTGACCCGAAGAGCGGGAAAAGCCTGTCGAGATTTCCCACCGACTCCCGTTTACACTTCTGCCCGAGGCCGGGCGTCAATACAACACGGGGGAAATCGTAGAAACGTTCGCCGATCGTGTAGATGCCCAGGGATTCGTCTCGGTTTCTTTATTCTGCTTTCCCATCGTATCGGGTATCGTGGATCCGGGAATGAAGAATCGATCCGGTATGATCCTGGTCCTGGTCGTCGTTTTCGCGGCGAACGCCCTTCCGGCGTCCGGACAGACGTGACCCGCCTGAAGCAACCCCACCCTCCCGCAGGAGGAGTCGACCGGTCGGGTCGATGGATTCCGGTTCCGGTTGAGCCAGCACTGGGCTCCCCTGGAGGGAGGTCATCCGGATGCCAACCCGGTACCGAATCATCACTTCGTCGAACTGGAATGGTTTCGCACGCGCCTGGACGTCGCCTACGGGTTCGCGCCCGGGTGGGACGTGGAGGGGGTGTTCCCCTTCGACGTGAAGAAGCAGAAGGTCCGGTTCGAGACGGCCGATGGCCAGCCGTTCGAGAATCCACAGGGCCTGATTCACCACCGCGAGGAGACGTTGGAGGGGATCGGCGATCTCCAGTTCCTGGTCAATTATCGACCCCGGGAAGTTTTGCTGGAGGGGGATCTTCTCCGGATCGGAGTGGGGATCTCCCTGCCCACGGGAGAAATCGAGGAAAATCCCTTCGAACTGGGCGATCTCGGTCTTCGTCACCATCATATCCAGTTCGGAACCGGAACGATCGATCCGGTGCTTCGATTGGGCTGGTCCGCGACGTTGGACGGGTGGAGTTTCAATTTCTCGACCGGGATCCAATGGCCGCTGTACGAAAATAGAAAGGGCTTCCGGGCTCCCGCCCTGTTCGATTTTCCATCGGCCCCACGGCGTGGATCACCGATTGGCTCCGGTTGGGTGTGCGATACACCGGGATGCTTCAGGGCCGCGGGTACTGGGAGGGGGATGCGGACGAGAACACCGGCTTCTTCTTCCAGGGGGTTTCCGTTTCAATGCCCGTCCAAATCTCTCCGGAGTGGAGCGTCGTTCCCAGCGCGACACGGATTTTTTCCATCAGCACGAGGGGCAACAGCGACGGTTTCGAGATGGAATGGGTCCTGCAGCTCACGGTGGAGTTCCGGATATAGGATTCGGATGGGGTCGCGAAACCGGGGGGGCAGGACCTGTGGCTGGGGCACCAGGATTTGAACCTGGACAAACAGTTCCAGAGACTGCTGTGCTACCGTTACACTATGCCCCAAGGCACCGGGAATTATACGGGTCCGAGGTCGGTTTGCAACCTTCTGCTTCAGGGAATCCGGATGGGGGTGGCCGAAACGCCCCAGATCTCTTTCGCGTACTCGGAGACGGTCCTGTCGCTCGAGAAGCGGCCCATGGCCGCCACGTTCCGGATCGACATCCGCGTCCAGGTGTCCGGATCGCGGTAGATCCGCTCCGCCAGTTCCTGCGCGTCCATGTAGGAATCGAAATCTTTCAGGACCATGTACTCGTCGTTCCCGAGGATCGAATCGAGCAGGGGCGTGTAACATCCCGGTTCGTCGGGGCGGAAAAATCCGCCCCCGATCAGATCGAGGATACGCTTCAACCGGGGATTCCCCTCGACCAGGGTGCGCGGGTCGTACCCTTCCCGGGCGTCCGTCACCTCGTCGGAGGTCAGGCCGAAGAGGAACATGTTCTCCTTCCCGACCGCGTTGCAGATCTCGATGTTCGCCCCGTCGAGCGTCCCGATCGTGAGCGCCCCGTTGAGGGCGAACTTCATGTTGCCGGTGCCGGAGGCCTCCCGACCGGCCGTCGAAATCTGTTCCGACAGGTCCGCCGCGGGGATGATGCGCTCGGCGAGCGAGACGCGATAATCGGGCAGGAAGAGAACGTTCAACCGGCCCTTCATCCGTTCGTCCGCGTTCACCACCTTCGCGACGTCGTTGATCAGCCGGATGATTCGTTTCGCCATCGTGTAGTCGGGCGCAGCTTTTCCGCCGAAGAGGACCGTTCGCGGAAAGATTTCCGCGCCGGGATCGTCCTGGATACGGAGGTAGAGGTCGATCACGTGCAGGAGTTTCAGGTGCTGTCGCTTGTACTCGTGGAACCGTTTCACGAGGCAGTCGAGCATCGATTCCGGATCGATGTCGATCCCCGTGGTTCTCCGGGAGTAGATTGACAGCCTTTCCTTGTTCGCCTTCTTCGCCGCCCGCCAGGCAACGCCGAATTCCGCGTCCTCCGCGAAATCGCGGATCTTCTCCAGGAGGAACAGGTCGGTCTTCCATGCGTCGCCGATGCGGTCGGTGATCAACCCGGAGAGGTCCGGGTTGCACTTGAGAAGCCATCGCCGGGGCGTGATCCCGTTCGTCTTGTTGTTGAACCTCCCCGGGAAAAATTCGTGGAAGTCGTTCGCCACCCGTTCCTTCAGCAGTTTCGTGTGCAGTTCGCTCACCCCGTTGACGGAGTGGGAGCCGATCATCGCAAGGTTCGCCATTCGAATGCGCTTCTCCTCCCCCTCCTGGACCAGCGACATCCGGTGGAGTCGGTCGGAATCGCCCGGGTGGCGGTCGGCGATCTGCCTCAGGAAGCGGGAGTTGATCTCGAGAATGATCTGGAAGTGGCGGGGAAGGAGTTTTTCCATCCGTTCCACCGCCCAGGTTTCCCACGCCTCGGGAAGCAGGGTGTGGTTCGTGTAGCCGAAGATCGCCTGGGTCATTTCCCACGCCCGGTCCCATTCGATTCCCTCGTCGTCCACCAGGATCCGCATCAGTTCGGGGATGGCCAGGGAAGGATGGGTTTCATTCAGCTGGATCGAGACCTTCTTCGGGAGGTTCTCCAGCGTGTCGTTGTTCGTTCGGTACCGGCGCAGAATGTCCTGCAGGGAGGCCGACACGAGAAAGTATTGCTGCTTGAGGCGCAGTTCACGTCCGGCCGGTTTCCGGTCGGGCGGGTAGAGCACCTTGGTGATGTTCTCGCTGAGCGCCTGCTTTTCCACCGCCCGCACGTAGTCGGCGTGATGGAAATATTCGAGGTCGAAATCCGACGTCGCCTTCGCCGACCAGAGGCGCATGTTGTTGACCGTGTTGTTTCCGTATCCCGGGATGGGCGTGTCGAAGGGAACGGCCAGGACTTCTTCCGTGTCGACCCAGCGGCCCCGCCCGGAACCTTCCTCCGCGGAGTCGACCTCGACCTTTCCGTAGAATTTTACCCGGTAGGCATTCTCGGGCCGTTCCAGTTCCCACGGATGGCCTCTCCTCAGCCAGGGGTCTGGCTCCTCCACCTGGTTCCCTTCCTGGATCGACTGCCGGAAGATCCCGAACTCATACCGGAGTCCGTACCCGACGGCCGGAAGTTGAAGCGTCGCCATGGAGTCGAGCATGCAGGCCGCGAGTCGTCCGAGACCTCCGTTGCCGAGGCCCGGGTCGGGTTCGAGGTCGCGGAAATCCTCCAGTTTCCAGGCTATTTCGTCGAGCGCGCGGGAGAATTCGTCGTCGAGCCGGAGGTTCATGATCGCGTTGCCGAGCGCCCGGCCGGGGAGGTATTCCATCGAGAGGTAGTAGACCCGCTTGACGTCTTTCCGGTAGTACTCCTGCTGTGTCTGGATCCACCGTTCGATCAGGCGGTCCCGAACGGCATAGGCGATGCTGAGGTAGCGGTCATGCGGCGTGGCGTCCTGTTCGCCCTTCGCGAGGGTGTATCGAAGGTGGTTCAGGATGGAGCGCTGGAGGGACTTCTTGTCCATGCCCTTGTGAAAGTCGTCTCCCCTCGGTTTTCCCATCTCCCCGGAATGATACCGGAGGGAATCGGAAAGGGGCCAAGCTTTTTTCGGGGCCCATAAAAGGGGACATTACTATTTAAATGGAAATTAAATAGTAATGTCCCTTTTTATGGGTGAATTCCCATTTGCCGGATGAGCCGGGCGAGGTAGGTGCGCTGGAGCCCGAGCGCCTCCGCGGCGCGGGTCTGGTTGCCGTTGGCACGGTCGAGCGCCTCCACGATGATCTGTTTGCGGACCTGCTCGACCTGCTCGTGGAATCCTCCGGAGGGCAGGGGGGTTCCCTTCGCGGAAAGGATCTCGGCGGGAAGATCGTCGGGCGACACCTCGTTTCCCTCGAGAAGAACGGCCGCGCGCTCGATCGCGTTGCGGAGTTCCCGGACGTTCCCGGGCCAGGAATAGCTTTCGAGGACGCGAAGCGTTTCGGCCGAAAAACGCGCCGCGGGACGGAATTCGCAAAGGAAATGTTCCGCCAGCGCGCGCAGGTCTCCGGGGCGCTCCCGAAGGGGCGGGAGCGTGATGGAGATCACGTTCAGGCGGTAGTAGAGGTCTTCGCGGAATGTGCCCTCTTCCACGTTCTTCTTCAGGTCGCGGTTGGTGGCGGCGAGGAAACGGACGTCCGCCCGGATCGTTTCGGTTCCGCCCACCCGCTCGAAGGTCTTCTCCTGGAGGACCCGGAGGAGCTTCGCCTGGAAGGCGGGGGAGATCTCCCCGATCTCGTCCAGGAAGAGGGTTCCGCCGGAGGCGAGTTCCAGTTTGCCCGGTTTCCGTTCGATCGCCCCGGTGAAGGCGCCTTTTTCGTGGCCGAAGAGTTCGCTCTCCAGGAGGTTCTCGCTCAGGGCGACGGCGTTGACCGCGATGAAGGGACCGGAACTGCGCGGACTCCACGAGTGGATCGCCCGGGAGACAACCTCTTTCCCCGTTCCGCTTTCCCCGAGAAGAAGGACGGTCGCCTCGCTCCCCGCCGCCTTCCGGGCGAGCGCGACGGGCGCCTTCATTTTCGGATCGACCACGACGAACTCGGGTATTCCCGCGTCGATCGCGCGCTTCATCTTCTGCCGTTCGAGCGCGCGGCGGACCGTCTCTTCCAGCAGGGAAGGCTCGAAGGGTTTCTGGAGGAAATCGTACGCGCCCGCCTTCATCGCCTCGACAGCCTTCTCCACGTTTCCGAACGCGGTGATCACGATCACCGTGCAGTCGATCCCCTCCTCCCGGAACTTTTCGAGGACGCCGAACCCGTCCATTTTTGGCATCTGGAGGTCCAGGAGAACAATGTCGGGCTTCTGTTCGCGGACCTGTTCGAGTGCCTCGACGCCGTCGACGGCGACGCCCGTGTAGAAGCCCCGCGCGGAAAAGCGTTCCCGAAGGGATTCCGCGATGTGCGGGTCGTCGTCCACGATAAGGATTCGGGCCATGGATGGACCTTACCTTATATAAAGGGTCGCGGGAAGCGGACCGTGAAACGTGCGCCACGGCCGGACCGGTTTTCGCCGCGGATGGTTCCCCCGTGAAGTTCGACCAGTTTCTTCGTGATCGAAAGTCCCAGTCCCGCGCCTTGATCGCCCGTTTTTCGCGGGGCGAATTTTTCGAAGAGGTGCTCGCCATCGTCGGGAAGACCGGGCCCCTCGTCTTCCACGACGAGTTCCCTTCCCTCGATCCGGATGGAAACGGCGCCCCCGTCGGGGGAAACCTTGATCGCGTTGTCGACGAGATTCAGGACGACCTGTTCGAGCCTGGCGGGATCCCCTTCAATCGTCAGCGGGGTCGGCTCCCACCGGAGGTCGATTCCCCGGGGATGCCCAAGGGGGCGGAGCGTGTCGAGGGCGGCGGAGATCACTTCGGGGAGGTCGACCGTTCGCCGGGCCAGTTCCCCTCCTCCCGCCTCGAGCCGGGCGATGTCGAGAAGTTCGTTCACCATGAGGATGAGGCGGTCCATGTCGGTCCCGATCCGCGCGGCGACCGTTTTTTGCCGGTCGGTCATCGGTCCGAGGACCTCCTCCTCGAGATTCGCGAGGGAGAGCTTGGCGGAGGTGAGCGGCGTCCGGAGTTCGTGGGAAACGTGCGCCACGAAATCGGACTTGAGCTGGTCGAGTTGCTGGAGCGATTCGGTCATCCGGTCGAAGCTTCGGGCGAGATCCCCGATCTCGTCCTCCCGGACGATGCCGGTCCGGGCGTCGAGTTTTCCCCCCTCCACCCGCTCCGCCGTGGCGGTCAGTTTTCGGACGGGCCGGAGGATTCGGCGGCTGAGGAACCAGGAGAGCGCGAGGGAGAAAGCGGCGGCGGCCGCGATCCAGAGCGTCGAGTGGAGCCGCGCCCTCCGGAGCGGCGCGAACGCCCGCGACTTCGCCTCGGAGACGCGGACCTGCCAGTCGCCGTGATCCACGGATCGATCGGTCTCGATCCGGTCGCTCTCCGCGATCGGCCCCGAAGAGGCGAGCACCCCTTCGGCGCCGAACAATTGGATGACGCGGTTTTCTCCCGCGACGTTTCGGAGCAGGGCCCGGATGGGGCGGAAGTCGAGATTCGCGGCGAGGACCGCTTTTCGCTCGACCGGGACGGAAAGGGTGACGAAGGGGATGTCGCCCGCCGTTTCCACCCGGGACGAAACGTGTGGAGTGCCGGCGCTCGCTTCCCGGAAAAAGGGGGTCTCGAAGACTTTCGGGTTGACGCGGGGGTCGAGAAAATTCCCCCCGTGCGTCGTACTCTGGACCGCCTGGAATTCATCCTGGACAGAGTTTGCGTAGACGTCGTTCCCGACGGGGGCGCCGGCTTTCCATAGCATCATGGGGTAGTAATTCAGGTCGAGGAATATCCCGGCCGCCTCCAGGCGGGGCTCCAGCGCGGCGGTCAGTTGTTCGGGATTTTCGTAGGATTGCTTGGAGAGGAAGAGGGCGATGATCTCCAGTTTTTCCCGGGCATTTCGGAGGTAGTCCCGGACGAGATTCGCGGATATTTCGGCCGCCTGTTCCTGGTGTGATTGAACTTCCGCACGGAGGGAGGCTTCCGTCTGGTTCCAGAGGAGAAGCCCGGTCCCGACCAGGGGCGCCATGGAAACGAACGTGATCGCCAGCAGGAGCTGAAGGCCGAGCCGTTTCCGGATTCCACTGAACAGGTTCATGCGTGGATTAAAGCAAAACGGGGGCCATGAATATAGCCTACGTATCGGCGGCAAGGTGTATCCCGGGGGATACACTCCCGCCGGTCACTTTTTCGCTTCGGTGCTCAATTCAGTGATTTTCAGGTCTTTCCAGATATCCTCGAACTGCCGGGCGAACTGGGTTGCGACGCGCCGGTCGCCGATCAGGATCAGGTTCTCGTGGCTCTTCTCGTCGGCGAGGACCGTCCAGTTGTACGATCCGGTGGTGACGATGGCCCGGTCGATGACGCAGAACTTGTGGTGCCACTTGGGCAGGGAGGCGCGGCTTTTCCGGGAGTTCTTGTTGACCAGTCCGTCGGGGTAGACCAGTCGGATCGGCACGCCCGACTTTTCGATGGTTTCGAACGCGCGGGCGTATCCGCCGGTCGGTACCTGTCGTCCGTCCATGAGAACTCGTACGTCTACGCCCTTGCGGTGCGCGTTGGCGAGCGCCTCCGCGAGTTTCGTCGAGGTGAACTGGTACATGGCGACAAGGATCTGTTTCCGCGCGGATCCGATCTGTTTTGCGAGCCGTTCCTGGATGAGACGCCGACTGCCGGTGGGGGCGAACATCACCTCGATTCCCCGGACGTTTTCCGCCGGCGCCTCTGCGTGGGAAGGCAGTGCGAGGAGCAGGGCGGGCAGGACGAGGAAGAGACGTTTCATCGTTGTTCTCCTGGAATCAGAACGCGCCGCTCGAGAAGAGGAAGAGCGCGAGGAGGGAGAGGCCGAAGGCGACCCACCACCAGGCGGGCCACTTCCGGGCTGCGATCCCTCCCGGGATGATGTATTCCCCGCAGTGGGGACACCGGTCGGCGTCTTCGTACACCTCCGCGGAACAGGCGGGGCATTTTTCGGTTCCGGTCGGTTCATCGTACATCTCCGGATCAGGTCGGGAATTTTTCCTTCAGGAACCGGTTCACGGCGGTGAGCAGGGTTTCGTGCCGGAAGGGTTTTTCCACGAGCGCCACGTCCGCGTGCCGGGAAATTTCCTTTTTGATGTCCTGCGTGAGAAAGGCGGAGCAGACCACGACGGGGATGGAAATCCGGTGGTTCCTCATGTGTTCCAGGAGGTCCAGTCCGGAATGGCCCGGGATGACGAGGTCGGTGACGAGAAGGTCGAAGGGGTGTTCCCCGAGAAGATGCAGGGCTTCGTTCCCGTCCCGGGCGAATTCGAGCGCGTGGTTGAGGGGTTCGAGCGCCCGGCCGAGTTCCTTTCGGACGTCGTCGTCGTCATCGCAGATCAGGATTCGTGCCACGCATCGATCATAGGCGAGTCCCGGGGGGGTGGGAAAGGAAAAGGGCGAGACGGTTCCCCGTTCACGATGGGAAGCAGGACCGGTTTCCCGTCCAGGATCGGAAGGCGCGCGATCTGGTCGAGGGATCTGCGGAGGAGCGTTTCCCCGCACCGGTGGGCGAGGATCTTGACGTGTCCCCGGCCGGGACGGTCTTCGGCGAGACGCGCCGTCGCGTGGGAGATGGAGATGCCGCGGTTTCCCAGCGCGGTGGAGATCAGGCCGATGACGCCGGGGACGTCCCGGATGGGAAAGCGGAGGTAGTATTCCGATTCCACTTCCCCCGAGACCGGCCGGGAGCAGGGTCGGGGCTTGTGCGGCGTTTCTCCCGGAGCGGTTCCCGCGATCGAGATGATGTCGGCGAGAACGGCGCTCGCAGTGGGGAGGGCTCCGGCTCCCTTGCCGGTGAAGATCATCTCGTCCACGGCGTCACCCCGAAGAAGGATGCTGTTGAATTCGTCGCGAATATGCGCGAGGGGATGTTTTTCCGGGAGCAGTGCCGGGTGGACGCGCAGGTGGAGCGAATGATCGAGGTCGAGCGCGATCGCGAGGGGCTTGATCACGAATCCCATCTCCGCCGCGGACCGGATGTCTTCCGGCTCGATCCCTTCGATTCCCCGGACCGGGAAGGCGTCGTTCTCGATGCGGATCCCGAAAGCGAGTTCCGAGAGGAGTTTCAGTTTCTGCGCGGCGTCCTGGCCGGAAAGGTCGAGCGCCGGATCGGCTTCGGCGAATCCCCGCGCTTTCGCCGTGGCGAGGGCGTCCGCGAAGGAGCACTTTTCTTCGGTCATCCGGGTGAGGATGAAGTTGGATGTGCCGTTCAGGATTCCCACGAGGGCGAGGATCCGGTTTCCCACGAGTCCGCCCGAGATGGCGCGCAGGATGGGGATCCCCGCGCAGACGCTCGCTTCGAAACCGACGCGGACCTTCTGATCCAGGGCGTGGTCGAAAATTTCCCGGCCGCTCCTGGCGAGGAGTGCCTTGTTCGCCGTGACCACGTTCTTTCCGGAGCGGATCGCCTCCAGGAGAAGGGGGCCTGCCGGGTCGAGTCCCCCGATGAGTTCCACGACGACATCGATCCCGGGGTCTTCCAGGATCGATTCGGGCGAGGTGGTGATGATTCCCGGATCGCAGGGGCGTTCCCTGTCCGGGTCCTGCACGAGAACCCGGCGGAGATTCAAGTCCAGGCCGGACCGCCGGGCCACGAGGTCCCGGTTGTTTCGGAGGAGGTCGACGAGACCTCCCCCGACGGTGCCGCACCCGAGCAGGCCTATGTTCACCGTTTTCATGAGAGGGACTCCTCTCGCGCCGGGACTTTTTCCAGAGCCTCTTCCAGGTCCCGGAGCAGGTCGCGGATATCTTCGATCCCGACCGAAAGCCGGATCAGCCCGTCGGAAATTCCGTTCCTTCGGCGCACTTCCGGTTCGACCGCGGCGTGCGTCATCGTGGGCGGATGGCAGAGAAGCGACTTCACGCTTCCGAGGCTTTCGGCGAGCGTGAAGAGTTTCGTCCGGGTGGTGAAGCGGCGGGCCTCCTCCACGTCGGCGTCGAGTTCGAAGGAGAGAACGCCGCCGAAATCCTTCATCTGCCGCTTCGCGATTTCGTGGCCGGGGTGCTCTTCGAGTCCGGGGTAATAAACTTTCGCGACGCGGGGGTGGTTCCGAAGGAAGGTCGCGATCTGCCGGGCGTTTTCGCAATGGCGTTGCACTCGGAGGGCGAGGGTCTTCGTTCCCCGCAGGGCGAGGAAGCAGTCCTGGGGGCCGGGAATCGCTCCCGCGCAATTCTGGAAGAACTTGATCTGATCATGAAGGGCGTCGTCGTTCGTGAGGACGGCCCCCCCGATGATGTCGCCGTGTCCGTTGAGGTATTTCGTCGTGGAGTGGACGACGATGTCGGCGCCCAGTTCGAGGGGGCGTTGCAGGACGGGCGTCGCGAAGGTGTTGTCGACGACGGTGAGCGCACCATGTTTTTTCGCGATCCGGGCCGCGCCCACGATGTCGGTGATGGAGAGGAGCGGGTTGGAGGGGGTTTCCAGCCAGAGAAGGCGGGTGGAGGGCGTGATCGCGTTTTCGATCGCGGCCAGGTCTGTCGAATCGACGAAGGTGAATTCGACCCCGAACTTCCGGTAAAGCTTCGTGAAGAGACGGTAGGAACCGCCGTACAGTTCACGGCAGGTGACGACGTGGTCCCCCGAACGGAGCGTGTGAAGGACGTTGTTGATGGCGGCGATTCCGCTGGCGAAGGCGACGCCGTGGCGGGCGCCCTCGAGGGCGGCCAGGTTTTCCTCTAGCGCCTGGCGGGTGGGGTTGGAGGTCCGGGAGTAGTTGAACCCCTTGTCCACGCCCGGTTCGACCTGCGCGTAGGTGGAGGTCTGGAAGATGGGGAAGGTGACGGAACCGGTGGTCTCTTCGTTGGGCTGTCCCGCGTGGATGGCGAGGGTGGAAAATTCGTGTGTCATGGTTGTTGTTCCTGGAAATACGAATTTGATGTCGCATTCGAATTTCCCGGGCGGGGGAGGGGGGAGGACAGGGCGGCGTTACGCGACGGTCGCCGTCCGGCACGGGTCCTCGGTTCCCGCGCCCGGGCGTCGCATCGACATTCGCAACCCGGTGTGTAGATAATGCATCTATGAATGTAGATATATAGATATCTTAAGGGTGGATGTCAAGGGGGATCTTGAAATTATTTTTCCCAGGGTTCGGGCGTGTCGGTGAAATCGCCGCGGATGACGCGCGCGAAAATGTTTTTCTTCAGGGGGGAGACCAGGCCCTCGGGGGTGGAGAAGAACGTGACCATTCTTCCGCAGTAAAAGATCATGAAGGCGAAGATCATCCATTTTCCCAGTCGGTTCCACCAGGTTCCCTTCGAGGGGATGCGGAACAGGGCCCGGACCCAGGCCGCGGCAAGGTAGAGGAGAAGCACGGGCGCAAGGAGATGGAAGTAGATGGCCCTGTCGAACTCCAGGTGGGCCAGGGAGCAGAACGCGCGGGTCAGTCCGCATCCCATGCAGGGGACGCCGAAGCTGATCTTGATGTAGCAGATGGTCGGTCCGTCGAGGACGTGCGGGTAATAAAACCAGCTCGCTGCCAGCAGGGCCGGCAGCGAGCCGATGATCAGGATTCTTCGAAGGATGGGACTACTTCTCCCAGGCTTCGTTCAGTTTCGCCTGGACCTTGAAGACACCGAAGGGACCGCAAACGAGGAACCAGACCATGTCCATGACCTTCTCGTCCTCCCCCTCGATTCCCGCCTTCTGACGCACCTCGTGAACCGCGCCCACGAGGAGCCAGAGCGCGTAGAAGATGACCGGGAAACAGACGACCCCCAGTATGACAAACAGGGGTTTGATCGCCTCGCGCCCGAGGTTGGCGTTGATCTCCTCCGTGCGCTGCCACATCCACCAGATCATGTAGAGTCCGCACAGGCTGAAAATCGCCTGCATTTTCGGGTCTTCGACTTTTCCCTTGGCGCCACCGCCGGCTTCATCTGCCATGGTCCCTCCCAGAAAAAGATGGTTTGAAACGTTCTGCCCGTGGATCAGAGCGTTCGGTACAGATATCGGCGGCCCTGCCCCACACCAGTAATCCCCTGTAGACAGACCAATCGTATACTGGAAATTCCCGTTGTCAAGGTGACAAGGGGTTCGTCGCCGGAGGAATTCGGGAACGGAAAGAGATTTGAAAGCGGGAAGAGGCAATGGTATAGTGCCGTTCGATTGGCCCCCATCGTCTAGTGGCCCAGGACATGGCCCTCTCAAGGCCAAGACACGGGTTCGACTCCCGTTGGGGGTACCAACCACGCTTTCGGAGTGGACATCCCAAAATCCAACGGCTACGAAAAATATGAATGTCCCCTTTCCGGTTGCCAGTTTCGTCAAACGCCGGGAGGGGAAGCGGTGTATAATCATTAGAGTTTGACCGGTGGATTCGGGAGGAAAACATGCCGACAAAAATCGCCCTTGGAATGGCAGGGCTGTTCCTGCTGGCCGGAAGCGCCTCGGCGCAGATCAAGGGGGGAAAGGTCCCCTGGAACCACGACCCGCTGGCGGCGATGCAGACCGCGAAAAAGAAGGGTCTGCCGATGATGCTCTACTTCACCAGCAAGGGCTGACCCCCCTGCGCGGCGTTGGAACGCGGTGCGTTCTCCGATGACAGCGTAGTGGAAGCCTCCAAAAAGTTGATGCCGGTCCTGGTCGACTGCGACTGGGGCAAAAAGAACAAGGATGTCAGCGGCAAGTATGGCGTCCGGGGATACCCGACCATCATTTTCACCGACCCGGACGGGAAAGAGGTCGAGAGGCTTCACGGCCGCGACGCCGCCTCCGTGGCCGGGCAGATCAACGGCGTGGCGAAGAAGTACGCGAAGTCCGTCGCATGGGCTGAGTATGACGACGACGTTTTCCGCGACGCCGCGGAAGAAAAGAAGCCGGTCCTTCTCTTCTTCACCGACGGGAAGGCGAAATCCGCCGCGCAGGAAGAGGTCTTCCTCGACGAGCGGCTCGAGAAACCGCTCGGGCAGTTCCTCCTCGTGCGGCACGAAATCGCGAAGGAGTGCGATTTCTGCGGGTCCATCCGCATGCGAAAGGGGCCGGTGATCTGGTTCCTCGATCCGCTCGCGGAAGAGCCGACGAAGAAACCTCTCTACAAGGTGACCTCGCTGAAGAGCGCGAAGAACCTGGCGGGTCTTCTCAAGATGGCGCACAAGCGTTGGGAAAAGGCGCTCAGGAAACACGAGGAGTAGGCGCACCGGAAAGGGCGTGCCGGTGGAGGATGTCCCCCACCGATTTCGCCGTGTGCGCCCAGCTGAACTCTTCCCGGATCTTCTTCATGCCCTTCCGGCCCATCTCTCTTCTCGCGGGCTCGTCCCGCCAGAGGGACTCCACCTCCGCGGCGAATTCCTCCGCGGAGAGCCGGGTGGAGAGCCCGATATCGTGCTTCCGGACGAATCCCCCGATTTCGGGGAGGTCGGTTCCCGCGACGACCGGAAGTCCCGCCGCCATGTACTCGTAGAGCTTGATCGGGGAGAACCCGAAATGCTCGTGCGGTTTCCTCAGGAAGTAGAGACCGATATCCCCGGCGGCCAGGATCCCCGGAATGTCCTCGTGCGGGACCGAGCCGAGAAACCGGGCGCGGCCGGGATCGAGCCTCTTCTCGATCTCGTGCCGGGTCGTGCCGTCCCCGGCGAGAACCACCTGGAAGCCTGGAAGACGGTCCATCACTTCTGGCAAAAGGTCGAGCGCGTGATGCGGGTAGAAACTCCCCACGTAGACGAGAGTGGGACGCTCGGGCAGTCCCAGTTTTTTCCGCGCCTCCCCCGGCGTGGGAGGAGGGGTCTCCCGGGGAGTGGCCCCGTTCGGAACCACGCTCACCTTGTTCGGGTCCGCGCCGTACCGTTCACAAAGGCCCTTCTTGAGGCGGTCTGAAACGGTGACGGTGTGGGCCGCTTCCGAGAGAAAGAGTTCGTGGGTCCACTTCACCGCCCATCGGAGGCGGGCCGGGGTTTCCGATTCCAGCCACCCGTTCACCTCGACGACGAGGGGAACGCCCATCGACTTCGCCACCAGGAGAGGGCTGGGCGCCAGGTGGATTCCCCGGTAGTAGATCACGTCGGGCCGGAACCCGTGCGCGGCCCTCCGGAGGTCCCCCACGCTCCCGACCAAATGATGCAGGATCCGCCCCGCGCGGGTGGCGGGGCGGGGGAGGGGATACCATTCTCCCTCGAGCCAGTCCGGTTTCTTTTTCGCGACGGCGACGAGGCCGACGAAATGGCCCTGCCTCGCGAGGCCGGTCACCACTTCGCGGATATGAACGGTCCATGCGAAATCCCGGGAGAGGTCGTCGAAGGCGATGTACAGGATCCTCATTCTGACCACTCTATCGGCGGGAACCCGCCTTCGTCTATTTCCGAAAGCGTCGTCGTGCTCCCCGGAGGAGCCGGGAAGAGCGGCGAAGCTGGGGATGGTTTCCGGTTTTCACGCCCCGTCCCTGGTTGAGCCCTTCCGGCAGTCCGCCCTGGGAGGTCGCTTCCAGGTCGGCGAGGAGTTCGTGCGGCATCTGGTACCGGTCCTCGCGCGCCTTCTGCATTCCTTTCACGATTATCCAGTCGACCGGCTGGGAAATGAGATGATTTCGTTCCCGCGGGGGGGTGACCGGTTCCGTCAGGTGGCGGGCGATCACGCCGGCGGCGTTGTCGCCGTGAAAGGCGACCTGCCCGACCACCATGTGGTAAAAGGTTGCGGCGAGGGAATAAATGTCACTGCGCGTGTCCACGAGCGGCTCGCCCCGCGCCTGTTCGGGAGAGATGTAGTAGGGGGTTCCCATCGCGGTTCCCTTCCTCGTCCCTCCCGGTTCCTCCTTGTTTATGATCTTCGCCAGCCCCAGGTCGCAGAGCTTCGCCGTTCCGTCCCGCGTCAGCATGATGTTGTCCGGCTTGATGTCGCGGTGGAGAATCCCGTGCTGGAACGCGTGGTTCAACGCGCGGCAGATCTGCGTGACGATGTTGAGCGCCCGTTTCTCGTCGAGCGCGCCGCCGCGCCGGAGCAGTTCCCCGACCGTCGGCCCGTCGATGTATTCCATCGCGAAGTAATGGACGTTGTCGACGCGCCCCACGTCGATGCCCTGGATGATGTTCGGGTGGTTCAGTTTCGCGACCGCCCGGGCCTCGGAAAGAAACCGCTCCCGGAACTCGTCGTTCTTCGCGTATTTTCGCGCGAGGATCTTGATCGCCACGACCCGGTCCATGGAAATCTGGCGGGCCTTGTAGATCGATCCCATCGAGCCCTTGCCGATCCTCTTCATCAGCTTGTAGCCGGGGATGGCGATCGGGGTGCTCCGCGTGCCCTGGAAGCCGATGATGTCGTCGAGCTGTTTCTCGTCCAGGTACCCCTTCACGATCATGATGTCGCCGAGCCGCTTCGGGGGGCCTCCGAGCTTCTTCATGTCTTCCTGCAGGCGCAGGCAGTCGTTTACCTGTTCAAGGCTGGAGAATCCGAGCTTGATCGCGATGCTTCCGAAGAGCAGATTGTCCTGTTTTTCCGGCATGGTTTCTCCCGCAGGCCGGGTCATTCTAACGACTTTGGATGGCCGTTCAAGCCCTTTGAGGGGGGGGGCTCTCCACGCGCCCCCCGCGGTCCCATTAGTTGCCTTTCCCCCGGCGTCTCCCTACAATCGGCCTCCATGAATTCATACGATTTCCGGGCGCTCGAAGAGAAGTGGAACGCACGGTGGGAAGAGACGGGCCTGTATCACACCTCCGACGCGCCCGAAAACAAGTTCTACGTCCTGGAGATGTTTGCCTATCCCTCGGGGGACATCCATATCGGCCATTTCCGGAACTACTCCATCGGCGACGTGGCGGCGCGCTACCAGATGATGCGGGGGAAGGACGTTCTTCACCCCTTCGGATGGGACGCGTTCGGACAGCCGGCCGAGGGCGCGGCGATCAAGCACAAAATTCATCCCGGGGAATGGACGACCCGGAACATCGAAACGGGAAAAAAGACGCTCCAGAGCATGGCGATCTCCTACGACTGGGACCGCGAAATCCGCACCTGCGAGCCCGACTACTACCGCTGGACCCAGTGGGTCTTCCTTCAACTTTTCAACGCCGGTCTCGCCTACCAGAGTTCCTCGATGGTCAACTGGTGCGAGACGTGCCAGACGATCCTCGCGAACGAGCAGGCCGCCGGAGGAGAATGCTGGCGCTGCGACAATGCCGTCATCAAGAAGTGGCTCGACCGGTGCTGGTTCCTCAAGTATTCCGAATACGCCGGGAGACTTCTCAAGGATCTCGATCAACTCGACAAGTGGCCCGAAAACGTCAAGACGATGCAGAAGAACTGGATCGGCCGGAGCGTGGGCGCGGAGATCGATTTCAAACTCGATTCCGGCGAACCCCTCTCCGTCTTCACGACGCGTCCCGACACCATCTACGGCGTCACCTTCATGGCGCTCTCCCCGGAATCTCCTCTGGCGTCGACCTTCGCGGAAACGAACCCCGACGTGAACGCCTACATCCAGGTGGCGATGAAGCGTTCCGAGGCGGAACGGGCGAAGGTGGAGAAGGACGGCGTCTTCACGGGGCGCCACGTGATCAATCCCTACAACGGCGAGAAAGTGCAACTCTGGGTCGCCGACTACGTGCTCGCCGGCTACGGGACCGGACTGGTGATGGGCGTTCCCGCCCACGACCAGCGGGACTTCGAGTTCGCGAAGAAATACGACATCCCGATCCGGGTGGTGATCGGCGATCCCGATCCCGCGACGATGACCGAAGCGTTTGTCGACGACGCGCCGATGAAGAACAGCGGTCCCTTCGACGGCGTGCCGAACCGGGAGGGCATCAAGAAGGTCACGGGGTACGGGCAGGAAAAATCGTTCGGCCGTTTCAAGACGAACTACAAGTTGCGGGACTGGCTGGTCTCCCGCCAGCGGTACTGGGGTTGCCCGATCCCGATCATCCATTGTCCTGAATGCGGTCCGCAGGGGGTTCCCGAAGATCAACTGCCGGTGGTCCTGCCGCGGGACGTCGAAAGCTTCATGCCGAAGGGGCGTTCCCCCCTCGGAGATCACCCCACCTTCTCGAAGGCGACCTGTCCGAAATGCGGCGGCGAGGCGGAGCGCGACCTCGATACGATGGATACGTTCATGTGTTCCTCCTGGTACCAGAACCGGTACGTTGACGCGAAGAACGAGTCGGCGCCGTGGGACAAGGCGGAGGCGAAGACCTGGCTGCCGGTCGACCTGTACATCGGCGGCGTCGAGCACGCCTGCGGACACCTCATGTATTTCCGGTTCGTCACCAAGGCGCTCTACGACCTGGGATGGCTCCCCGTGGAGGAACCGGTCGTCCGGCTCTTCAACCACGGAATGGTGAAGGACAATACCGGCCAGATCATGTCGAAGTCCCTCGGGAACGTGGTTTCCCCGAAGGAAATCATGGACAAGTGGGGCGTCGACGTCTGCCGCCTGGCGATGTTCTTCTTCGCGCCCAGCGGCGACGAGATCAAGTGGGAGCCGCAGGGACTCGGCGGCGCGAACCGCTTCATGACCCGCGTCTGGAAATTCATGACCGCCACCCTTCCGAAGGTAAAAACCGTTTCGGGGAAGCCGGAAAAAGCGGAAGGCTCCTTCCGGAAGATCCGGAGGAAGACGCACCAGTTGATCCGGAAGATGACCGACGCCTCCGAAAGCGATCTCGCGTTCAACACGGTCATCTCGACGATGATGGAACTGCTGAATCGGATCGACCAGGAGAAGGCGGAACCAAAAACCGACGACGACTTCCGCGTTCTCCGGGAGACCGCGGAGGCGCTCACCCGTACGATCGCGCCGCTGGCGCCCTTTACCGCCGAGGAGTTCTGGGAGGAACTCGGGGGAACCGAGAGCGTCTTCAAGTCGGGCTGGCCGGTCTTCGACGAGGAAGCGTTGAAGCTCGACGAACTGCAGATCGTCGTACAGGTGAACGGAAAGGTTCGGGGCCGGGTGACGGTCCCCGCCTCCGCCGCGGAAGAGGAAGTCCGCGCGGCCGCTCTCGCCGACGAGTCCGTGCGGAAGGCGCTCGACGGGAAGGAACCCCGGAAGGTGATCGTGGTCAAGGGCCGCCTGGTCAACGTGGTGGTCTAGGGAAGCGGCAGTTCTTCCTTCGCATCCGTCCCGTGCGCGGCCAGTTCCATCGTGAAGCCGCCGAAGATCCTTTTGACGACGCCGCCCTGGCTTCGTCCCCGGATCACGGCCGGGAAGGGAATTCCCTCCGCGCACCAGTTTGTCAGCGTGGTCTCCCCGTGGGTGGTCGTGATCTTCCTCGTGTCATACACGTGGCCGGCGACGGTGACGGTCTCGCGCGTTCTCCGAAAGGAGATTTCGGGTCCCGGCTTCCGCGTGACCGGTTTGCGTTCTTTCCCGGGGAAGACCCTGACGGGATCCGCCGCTCCCGGTTCGCCGACCCACTGTTCCCGGAGTTCACCCTCGGGAGAGTAGTGGGACTTCACGATCCACGTTCCGGAAGCTCCCGTGCCCGAGATCCTGTTCTCGATCCAGGCTCCCTCCTCCGTTTTCTTCACCACGGAGAAGGTGACCGATTCGATCGGTGCGTTCTCCGTGATCCGGACCGCGTACCGGACCCATTGCCCCTCCTTCAACCGCGGGACGTCTACCGTCAACTGGGAACGGGAGAGGATCCGCAGGTCGGGCGACCGGGGGGGAGGCGTCGCGTGGCCTCCCGTCCGGCAGGAGGCGAGGCAGAGCAGGAAGGGAAGCAGGTTTTTGATCATGGATGAGTCTACCGGAAAAATCCGTTTTCGTCGGCTTTTTCCGTCCGCCAGGGATCAGGCAGGAGAATGGGGGTGAAAACCGGCCACTCGGAACGAGGGTGGAATTCGTCTGCAATCCCTTCCTTCCTGGAAAGAAGAAAAATAGATCCGCTTTTTCCCGGGGATCAAGGCATCCATTTCCCGCCGCACTCCCAGTCGCTGCAGGTTCCCGCGTATTCCCAGCAGGCAAGATGATGTCCCCGCCCGCATTTCCGGCATTTCACGGCGTCATCCCCCATCCCCTTCCCGCAAATGGGACAGATTCGACCCCCGGAACCGGCGTCCGGCTCCGGCTCTGCCTGCGAAGACAATTCGAGAACATGCTCCGCCAAACGAAAGGAAAGCAACAGGAATTTCGCCGTGCGCCTGCGATTGTCGGTCGGTTCGATCAGCGTAATTCGCCCCGAGTCCCCCCCCCATGCTGATTCCGAAGATCGTTCCCCGACGAAACAGGGCCAACTTCCGGACGACTTTCGGCAATCCGGATTGACGGAAACGATCGACGAACGTATTCGCAAACGCTTTGAACACGAAACGCCTGTCAAAATCCTCGTCTCCCGTTCTGCAGGATTTCCCGGCCCATATCCTGAGATACATGCTCGCTCTCCCCTTCGGACGAACGCCGAAGGTGGGGACTTTCTTGCCGAACCGGAACTCGATCTGCAGGCGGGACGGTTCCGACCGGTGGAGAAGGGTCCCTTCGGTCGCCTCCAGCCAATGAAGCTTCGCCTTCCAGTTTTTCGCGGATGCACGGTACCACGGAGCGGTCACTTTCATGGGAAACACGCGCAGCCCCGGGAATATTTTTGCGACCATTTTCAGAATGGCGAGGCGATCGTCGGGCCCGTCCAAAAAGCGGGAAAGCGGGACGATCCCGAGGAGGGTCAGCATTGCGATCAACAACCCGGGGGAGAACAAATCCTCGAGGCCGGCAGGAGCGGGAAACGCAACCATTCCGGCTCCCATTGTAAGCATGGGAATCCCCGCGTCACGAGGTTTGGTCATGAATCAGTCCTATGACCTCTTCCCCTCTTCCATCCATTTCCGGATCATGGTTTCGAACCCGGCGGAGCCCGGGCGGTAATACCCGTTTCCTTCGACGCTGTCGGGCCGATGTACATGGGCGTCCCCCTCGCCGTACCCCAGTTCCTTCATGAGCGGGGTGACCGCGTTGCGCAGGGGAAGGGGGACCGGATCGTTCGGATGTTTTTCGACGTCCTCCTTCGCCCGGAGCAGGGCGTCCCCGGCGCTCCTCGATTTCGGAGCGGTCGCGAGGTAGATCACGCCCTGGGCGAGCGCGTAAGAGGACTCCGGCATCCCCACGAAGGAGACCGTCTCCCGGACCGCGTTGGCGATCATGAGCGCACGGGGTTCGGCGTTCCCGATATCCTCGCTGGCGAAAATGACCATCCGCCGGACGATGAAGAGGGGATCTTCCCCCGCCCCGATCATCTTCGCCAGCCAGAAGAGCGCGGCGTCGGGATCGCTCCCGCGCATCGACTTGATGAAGGCGGAGATCGTGTCGTAATGGCCGTCGCGGTTCTTGTCGTACGCGATGGTTCTCCCCTGCGCGGCCCGGCCCACGATTTCCCGGTCGACCGGGGAGACGCCCGCGGCGAGGGCGGAGACTTCGAGCAGGTTCAAAGCCGCCCGCGCGTCGCCCGCCCCGATTTCGGCGAGGAGACCGGGGACTCCCTCTTCGAGCCGCCACCCCTCCCGTTTCGCCGCCCGTTCGACCAGTGTTTTCAGTTCTTCCACGTCAAGGGCGCGAAGGGTGAAGACGCGGCAACGGGAGAGCAGGGCGCGGTTCACCTCGAAGGAGGGGTTCTCGGTCGTCGCGCCGACCAGGATCACCGTGCCGTCCTCGATGTGGGGAAGGAAGGCGTCCTGCTGCGCTCGGTTGAAGCGGTGGATTTCGTCCACGAAGAGGATCGTGCCCTTTCCGTCCTGGGTTTTCTTCCAGCGCGCCTGCTCGATCGCCGCCTTCACGTCCTTGATGCCGCTGACGACCGCGGAGAACTGGACGAAGGGATGTGAGGTCTTTTCGGCGATCATCCGCGCCAGCGTGGTCTTTCCGCTTCCCGGGGGGCCCCAGAAGATCATGGAGGGGGGCGTGGCGCCCCGGTCGAGAATCTTTCGAAGCGGCTTCCCTTCCCCTACCAGTTCCTCCTGCCCGAGAAAATCGGAGAACCCCTTCGGCCGCATCCGGTCGGCGAGGGGGCCTGGCGTTTCTTTTTCGAAAAGGTCCATCAAGCTTCCTTCTCCTTGAGATCCGGGCCTTCGAACCCCCGGACGAGTTTGCGAAAATCTTCCGGCACGGGAACGGGCTTCCATTTTCCCTTGTCCAGGACGACGTGAACGCTCTTTCCCCGCGCCGTCAGCCGGTTCGCGCTCTTGTGATTCACCTCGAACTCGAACCGGAAACTGGTCCGGCCGATTTCCGCGATGCGGGCCGAGACCACCAGGACGTCGTCGAACCGCGCCGGGGATACGAAGTCGGCGCCCGATTGGGCGATGACGTTCGTGCACCCGTGTGCCGGGCTGATGAAATCGAGAGCGTTGATGTTCCGGAGGTAATCCATCCGGGCGACGTCGAAGTAGGTGAAGTAGTAGCCGTGAAAAACGATCCCGAAGGCGTCCGTCTCGGGAAGGCGGACGCGGATCTCCGTCGAGAAGGGCCAGCGGCCGGTCATACCCCGGTTCTCCCTGCGATGGCGGCGTGGTTCATTTTTCCTCCCCGTGTTGCATCATCCAGGCGCAGAGCCGGTGCTGGAGGTCGTGAGGGCTTCCCCCCTTCCAGTCGTTCACCAGGATGCTGAAGACGTACTCCGATCCGTCCGTGGCGGCCACGTAGCCGGAAAGGTTGGAAACGCCGCTGATGTGGCCCGTCTTGGCCCGGACCCGGCCCAGGTACCGGGGATCGGTCATCCGTTTCCGGAGCGTTCCCGTCTTTCCCCCGTTCACCGCGAGGGCGTCGCGGAAGACCTTCGCGTGGGGGTGGTCCCGCATCGTTTCGAAGATCCGCCCCATGTCCCGGGCGGACATCCGGTTTCCGCGGGAGAGTCCCGACCCGTCCGATTGTTCGTACCGCGTGATCCCGATCTTCCCGAGGAAAATCCCGACCGCCTTCAGCCCGTTTTCGCGACTGCCGAATCCGGTCGCTTCCTTCCCCAGCGTTCGCAGGATCATCTCCGCGTAGAAGTTCTGGCTGACGGTCAGGCAGACCGCCAGCGTTTCGTCCAGGCGGGAGGTGTGCCGGTCGATGAACGCGCGCCCTTTCGCCTCGTCCCGGGAAACGATCCGGACGGAATCGGCCGCCTGCAACCCTTCCGCCCTCATCGTCTCAAGCAGGACCGTTCCGAAGAAACGGTACGGGTCCTCGATCGAGACCCAGTACGTGCGGGGTTTCATCCTCGTCGAAACCTCTCCCCACGCGAGGATCGTGTTCCGGTCGTCCTTCCGGTCGAATCCCCACGGCTTGGAGGTTTTTCCGGAGACGGTCCGGGTCCGGTTGTGCAGGAGGACGTACGAGGTGTTCGGGATCATGGAGATGGCGGCGGGGATTCCCGGCCGGCCCGGCCCGACGAGGAGATCGACGCAGTTGTCGTTCAGGGAGAACGTCCCGTACGGCGCGGCG
>PVBE012641144.1_pt1 | contig 66740 bp, 55 predicted proteins | sample 1631181 | NCBI WGS metagenome assembly PVBE01 (sample SAMN08397723, study PRJNA350692) | Marine metagenome, whole genome shotgun sequencing project. | isolation source: water | place: Pacific Ocean | collected 2012-04
ACTCTTTGTTCTTTCTGCGACTACGACAGACCCGAACATGTCAAATTTGCCAAGGGTTCTGCAGATGACGTTCGTGCGGGGGCACTTTGGTCAACTGCTGCAGATGACGTTTGCGCGGGGGCGCCTAGGCCAACTGCACTTCGGACTTTCTTGGCTGGAGGGGGATTCATCCGGTCTGTCGGCAAGAGGCTGTACAACACTGATAGGATGAAGCGCCGGAGCGCCCGACCCGACCGGGGTTGCTGTCACAAGCCCTCCACCCGCAAGGGTGGGTGCAGAGGCCGCGAGGGCGGACGCAGCAAGGTGGTCCTGCCGAAGGCCGTTGTCACGTACCGCCCCAACGACAGAACCTGGATAGCTGCGATGGCCATCCCGATCTTCCGGGACGATGTCGCCGAGTTGTCGCCGGTCGAGGCATTGTCCGATCCCGCTGGCCTCGGCTACCTCGACTTTGCAGAGGGCGGAGCGGGACGATCTTACGAGCTTCGCGCGCAGCGGCAGACGGGCAACTCCGGGAATGTCACTGCCTCCGTGGCTTACCAGCGCGTCAAGGGCCTGCTGATCGATGTCGACGACCCGGCCGACGCCGCTCTGCCCGAGCGGATCCTGGCCAGCCGTGGTCATCGATGGGTGGCGGACGCATCGTATGAACGGTGGTTCTGCAATCGCGTGACCGGACGCACGTGGGTGAGATGGCAAGACACCCAGGCCACGTTCCCCTCGGCGGGAGTCACCGGGACCGAATGGCCCTACGCGCCCGAGTGGCAGGCGGGGGGACGCCTCGACTACATCGACGACAATGGGTTGCGGATCGGCCTCGAGGGGATCTGGTCGGACAGCCGATTCGATGATGCCGCGAACACGCTGACCGTGGCCAGTCCGTTCCTCGTGAACCTCCGCGCCCAATACCAGCGGAACCTGCATGAGAAGTACTTCATCGACGTGCGAAACCTGACCGACCGCAATTACGTGTCGCACGCCGGATACCCACAGGCCGACCTGACCGTAACAGGCGGCGTCCAGTACCGTTTCTGATAACGGCAGGCGAAGGGGAGAATCGCAATGCAGACACCAAAGAGCGTAATCCTGGGGATAGCCGTGGCGTGCGTCATCCTGGTCGCGACGGGTTGCTCAAGCGGCGGCGGCGTTGGGGGCCAGGTGGCCGGCGGCACGGACGCCGCCTCGGGCCAGTCGGCCTCGGCGATCTTCGTGCAGCAATGGGCCCAGATTCTCTGGGGTCTCGTGGCTAGCCAGACCGGCAACCAAGCGCCGACCTTCGGCAAGCCCATATTCAACCCCGATGGTTCGGTTACGATCGAGTTCACGGGAGTCGATGGCACGTCGGCGAGGCTGACCCAGTTCCCGGACGGAACGGCGAGGCTTGAGATCACTTACGCCGATGGATCCAGTCAAACCGTGGATCAGTCGAAACCGGACTTCGACGGCACGTCTAAGACAACCATTGATTGGCGCGTTGCCTCGAGCAGCGGGCTGACGGTTGATTACCGCAGCGTCGTGGATGACCGCGGCACGATCTTCGACATGGGTGACGACCGGACTACGCTGGCGGGGAGTTCCGTCCTGCCGACGGGGACAACGCAGACCTTCGATGTCGTCACCGACGGCGGACAGACGAAGGTGACGAGTGGACAGAGCGACGGGTCTACCTTCAAACTGACCGTGCCGCTCAAGGGTCCGTCCTTCGGCGCGCCTGACTTCAGCAAGCCCGTCAAGGGCCAATACAACAGCGCCGACTTCGACATAGACCTCACGCTGTCTTCGACCCAGGCGGCCCCAGGGCGGTGGTCGCAGATGGTGACGCGGTTTGGCGGGGGGCTTGTCGGCGATTTCGCGCTGGAGCCGAGCTTCGCCGGTGAAGGGCGTCTGAGCGAGCGCGGCAACTTGCTCGCCATCATGTCGTGGACGGACGCGGGCAAGACCAGCGTAACGTTCGTCTCGGCGACGCAGGGAGCCACATCACCGGCGGGCGCGGCGCTCGACTTCCTGCTGCATCGGTGGCAGACACTGGCGGCGCTCTTGGCTCCGGGAGGCGGCACGGCTTCCGTGCAAGCCCTCGGACGCGGTGGGGCGATGACCATTCCTAAGTGAGTCTCGGGCTGTCCGGGACAGCGACGGCAACAGAAACGGCGGGAGGGGCATGGCCCTCCCGCCGTTTTTCGTGTCATGCTGATGTAGCCGACCGGCTATGGGATTGTCACGCGGTCGACCCAATCCACGAGGATGGGGAAACCGTCGGGCCCCTCGACAGTCGAGATGATCTGCCCGTGGATGACTAGCGAGTCGCCCGTCTCGACCTGGTTGCCGGGGATAATGAACGAGAAGCTGCCGCCTTGCGCGATGGCCTTCGCTGGCGCGTTGCCTGGGCGATCCTCCAGCGGCGGTCCGTTCTGCCCGCGACCACGCAGTTTGGTCTTCATCCGCGCCATGTTCCGCTTGCGCCCGGCGCCCCGATTGTCGGGGACGCCGTCCGCGGCAGTCTCGGCACGTCCCCACGCTGCATTGGCCGCAGCCGTGTTCCCCTCGGCAAATGCGGCGAAGGCAGCGGCGTTCTCCCGCGCGGCCGCAGCGGCCGGCGCGCCGGCCATCTGGAGACGTTTCCCGATGATGCCGTCGGTTGCGATATCCACCAGATCGTCCTTGTCGAGGGTCTCAGCCGCGGCGAAGATGTCCCACTCGACATTCGTCATGGCGAGTTCACCGGCCGTATCGTTGTAGATCGTCCACCGGTAGTTGTTGCCAACCGTCGTCAGCTCGCCCCCGCCCGGCACCGTCCCGTACTCGGAGGCATCGGTGATGGACACGCCATTCGCATCCGTGCCCCAGTACAGCCCGCTCAGGCGGCAGGAGCTGTCGGCCGTGTTCCAGCCGACGCGGGCGCGGCTGTTAGCGCCTCCGCCGCCGGGAATCGACACGCCGGCCTTCTGGTAGGTCATCGTGGTGCAGAGCACGCCTCCGTAGGTGGCTGTTCCCACAGTGGGATCGCCCCAGGGGCAGTAGGTAGCGTTCTGATAGAACGCCGTCGGCACTTCCAGGGCGTTCAGCACTACGAACGCCACGGCTTGAGCGGTGGCCGTCCGGTTCTTGAAGCGGAACAGCTTGTCATAGTCAGCATGGCAGGCCGTAGCGGCAATGAGACCCAATAGAGCGATCAGAACGACTGCGAGCGCGAATGAGCGCTTCATACAAGGGCACCCCTTCCGATGCGACAAATCAGTACGTAGCCGTACTATACCCGAATTCTGGCTCGTCAATTCTTATTCCTGCTACATGAGCGGCACATTTATGTTACCTGTGATCCCAACAACGCGCGCGAAGCCTCCCGCGTTCCTTCGGCGCCGCAAGGGATTCCTGGGTGCCGCAGCGAATAATACATCGTCGGGGGCACCCTTCCCGAGGGCTTCGCTCAACATGACATCGACCCACACGGATTCCGCGACCACCGTTGCGCGGGGCGCCACCACCCCCGCCGCGCAGGCCAAGCCGTCTGCGCCCGCGTCTGCCGACACGCCCCTTTCGCCCCGCATCCACTCGCTGCGCGAGATGTACTGGGCCAGAACTCACGAGGCCCGCGTCGAGGCCGCTGTCCTCACTGGTTGCGGCGAAGATTCCCTCACCGCACGCGCGCGCGATTTCGAAACGATGCTGGACGCGTCGACGCCTCAGATACAGGAGTGCGAACTCCTGGCCGGAATCTCGACCGCGCGCCCCGCCGAGGGAAGCTCCATCGACCTCGGTTACTATAACTCGCACTACCCGCCCGGGCACCACAACGTTGTCGAGTTCGGTTTCGCGGGCATCCGCGACCGCGCGAGAGAGAAGCTGTCGACCGAGGTCGACCCCGCCAAGCGTGATTTCCTCGAAGCCGTCGCTATCAGCTACGACGCCGCCTGCCGCTATGCCCAACGGACCGCTGAGCACCTGCGCGCCCGGGCAGGCACGGTCGACGCCCTGCGCGCATCAGAACTCGCCCGCATCGCCGACGCTTGCGACGAGATCGCCGTCGGGCCGCCGCGTTCCTTCCACGCCGCGCTCCAGGCCTTCTGGTTCGTCTGCGTGTTTGGCGGGCGCGGCTGCATCGGTCGTTTCGATCAATGGATGTGGCCCTTGCTCGAGCGTGATCTCGCCGAGAAACGCATCTCCGACGCCGATGCCCGCGAGTTGCTGCAAAGCCTCTGGATCAAGCTCAACCACTTCGGCGGCAACAACGACACGCTCCGCAACATCTCAATTGGCGGGCAGACCCGCGACGGGCGAGACGGATGCAATCCGCTCACGCTCATGTGCATCGAAGCCACTGAAACCCTCCGCTTGCCCGAGCCCAAGATCAACGCTCGGTTCCACAAGGACTCGCCTCCGGAGCTGATGATGGCCACCGCCCGCTGCCTCGCGAAGGGTCTCAGCCAGCCCTCGCTCTTCAACGATGAGATCGCGATCCCAGCGCTTCTTCGTGCTGGCGTGCCGATTGAGGACGCGCGCGAGTACTGCAATGATGGCTGTGAGGAGATTATCCTCGGCGGTCGTTGCGCGTCCCACTTCGCCGTCTTCGACACGCTCTCTCAGCTCAACGAGACCGTCTTCCGCCACGAGTCCAAGCCGTACGCGTCCTTCGACGAGGTGTACGAGGACTTCAAGCAGCGGCTCGTCCAGTGGATGCCCGACGACTCCGGGGCGGAGCAGCCCATCACGCACCCGTTCTTCGCCGGCGGCATCGACGACTGCCTCGAGCAAGCCTCGCCCGTCGGCGCGCGCTACCATATCACCGGGCAGATCATCGCCGAGGCCGCCAATTCCGCCGACGGCCTCGCGGCCATCAAGCGGCTGATATTCGACGAGGAAGTGCTCTCGTGGGATGATCTGATCGCTGCGCTCCGGAGCGATTACGATGGCGGCGAGCCGCTCCGCCAGATGATCCTCAATCGCGCCCCGAACTTCGGCAATGATGACGACTTCGTCGATGCGCTCGCCACCGACATCGCTGAGTTCTTCCTCGATGGCGTCATGGAGCACGCCAATAACGGGGACGGCCCCGGATGCAAGCGCGTCGGTGGTCTGATGTCTTTTGGCTTGCAGGGGCGCCAGCAACTGCCGGCGACCGCTGATGGCCGTCGCCATGGCGACAACACCGCCAACAGCTACTCTCCCGTGCCGGGCCGCGATCGTAGCGGACCGACGGCCGTGCTCAACAGCATCGGCAAGCTGGACGCCACCAAGGCGCCCTTCGGCGTCACGCTCGACCTCGCCCTCCACACCTCCGCGCTCGATGGGCCGGGGGGCTTTGAGAAGCTGGTCGCCCTTCTGCAGACCTTCCTCAACAAGCCTTGCTGCACCACGCTGCAGCTCAACATCATCGACCGAGAGACGCTCCTGCGCGCCCAGGCCGACCCTTCCAGCCCCGAGTTCCGCACGCTCATCGTCCGCGTCTGGGGCTTCTCGGCTGTCTTCCCCGAACTCATCCCCGAGCTTCAGAAGCACGTCATTGAGCGCACGCAACACGGGCTGTGAGCGTGGCCGCCGCTGGAGGCCTCCGCGCGGCGCCTCTCGAACCACCTGCCCATGCGCGCCATCCACGTCGCTCTCACCATGATGCTGACGGTGTCGGCTGTTGGCCAGCGCTGGCAGCACGAGTTTGAACTGGATCGCCCACCGCGTGGGCTTGCCCCGGGATCGGATGCGGGCGGCGAGCTCACGGTGTCGGCGCCGGACAGCGTGCTCCGCGTCCGTTCGCCCGAGTTCCAGAGCAGCGCCTACCTTGGCATCGGCACCACCGCCCCCAACGAGCATGTGACCAGGGACACGTGGGGCAAGGCGCGATGGTGGGACGGCAATCGACCGACCACGGTCGAGGTGCGCCTGCGCGTCGTCGAGCGCCTCGATCTTGCGCCTGTCGCCACGATGATCCAGGTTTCGGGCGGCTACCTCCTTTGGCAGCTGGGGATCGGCATTGATGGGATCTACAACGGCCAAAAGCGCATCCTGGAGTTGGCCGCGACCGAGTTCCACACCTATCGTCTGAGTTTTCGTGACGGCGGCTGCAACGCGTTCGTCGACGGCGAGCGCATTCCGGATGAGTGCGTCGCCCAGTCCAGCCACCCGCGGAACGCGCTGCTCATCGGCGACTTCTCCTCTGCGGTGGCCGGCCTGAGTGAGATCGACACCATCCGCTGGACCAACCGCGAGGCCACGCCGTTCGAGATGCCCGAAAGGGTGAGCAATGTGGACGTGAACCCGCCGTTTGAGCTGACCTCGCCGGACGTGCGCTATCCCTTCGCCACGACCGGCGGAAGCGTCGTGTTGCCCGACGGGCGCGTCCTCCTCACCTACTCCGGCCCGGTCTCGCCCCATGGGCAGCCGCCTGGCACGTGCTGGATCTACGGGCGTTACTCGAAGGACGGCGGACGGACGTGGGGCCGCGAGCGCAAGCTGATCAACCATCCCGAATGCCAGGCCTGCGCGCCCGGCGTCCTCTTGCAGCGTAGCGGCGTCCTGCGCATGATCTACATGGGCTTCTACCGCGCCCGGTGGGAGGACGGCGAGCCGATCTACCCCGACCACCGCAGCGACCTCTGGGCCGCTCTCAGCCGCGACGGCGGCAAGACATGGGTGCGTCGCGAGTGCATCTGGGAGGGCTACACGGGGGCGACGAACAGCCTTATCGAGCTGTCATCGGGCGAGATCGTCGTTCCTTTCAGTTACTACGTCAACAGCCCGGGACGGATCGTGAGCGCGGTCGTCATGTCGGCCGATGGCGGCAAGTCGTGGCAGCTCGGCGATCACATCGATATGGGCGGCGCGGGCGATCATTCCGGCGCCATCGAGCCGTGCGTCGTCGAACTCCGAGACGGCCGCGTCCTGATGTTCCTCCGCACTCAGAAGGGGTCTTTCTACCAGGCTCTCAGCAACGACGCCGGGCTCACGTGGACCGAGCCCGAGCCAACCGCTCTCGGCGCGCCGAACTCGCCCTGCCACGTCCGCCGGCTCTCCGATGGTCGGATTGCCGTCGCGTGGAACAACACGATGGAGACGACCAAAGGCCGCGATTCTCTGCACTTGGCCTTCAGCGATGACGATGCCCAGACATGGTCTGAGCCCATGCTGATCGGCAAATCCGAGCAGCTCTCCTACCCGTCCATCACCGAGATCTCGCCAGGCCGCCTGATGATCACAGGTAACCACGTCCGGGGCGGCTGGTCGCACGTCACGCCCGAGGTCTTCACCATCGACCTCCCGTAACCGGCGCCGGCATCGACCGTAATGTGAGTATCATGAACGACATCCACGAGACCAACCGACGCTCCTGGAATTCCGCCCACGGTTGGTGGAAGGACCGCGTGGACCGCAAGGGCGTGTGGGATCGCTGCCACGAGGACCCATCGCTCGTGCTCTCAGAACACGAGATGGCCCTCTTCGGAGACGTGCGGGGCAAGGGCGCATGCGTGCTCGGCAGCGGCGACAACGAGGTCGTCTTTGCGCTGGCCGGCATGGGAGCCACCCTCACGTCGGTCGACATCTCCGACGAGCAGTTAGCAACCGCCCGGTCTCGCGCGGCTCACCTCGGCCTCGACATCACTTTCATCCGGTCGGACGTTACCGACCTCGCCGCCATTGCCGAGGCGTCCTTCGATCTCGTCTACACGGGCGGACACGTCGCCGTCTGGGTCTCAGACCTTGGGGCATACTACTCAGAAGCCGCTCGGATACTCCGCCCGGGCGGGATGCTCCTCATCAACGAATACCATCCCATGCGGCGGATCTACGCCGACGGCAACCAGCCGCTCTCGAGCCAGCACCGTTACCTCAATCGCGGGCCTTACCGCTACGGTGACGGCGACGGCACTCCGACTTTCGAGTTCCACTGGACGGTCGCCGACTACCTCCAGGCCGTCATCGACGCCGGTCTCAACGTCATCGCCGTCAGTGAGTTCGGCGACGGCGAGGTCGATGATGAGTGGGAAGCCGCTGGCACTGAGACCCTCCCCGCCAACCTCCTCATCGCGGCCCGCAAGTGAGGTCCGTAAGGCAGGCGTCCTCGCCTGTCACGTTCGCTCCGTTGCAGTCCCATCACTCGCCAAACCGAAACGCATATAGCTTCGTGCCGTACTCCAACTCAAACCTCAACCGAACCGGCCGCCCCGCCAGCGCCCCCACGCTCGCATCGCCGTTCCAGCTCACGACACGTGCCGTCGAGTTTGCGCTGTGAATCCGATCGCAGTCATCTAACCCATATCCCTCGACCGTCGCGCCACCTTCATCCTGGATCTCGACCCTCGCCAAACCCATCGCCGATGTGTCGATGTTCAGGATGAGTTGATTCCCCCCAAACCGAACCGGAGGAGTGGTGAACTCGCCGCCGTCGTAGTCCGATTCTACGCAGGTGAAGCCATCCTTCCGCAGCACGACGCGGCTCAACGTGGCCCGCTCCATCGCGTCCTTGTTGCCCGTGTGCGGATCGTCGAAGCCGATGTAGTACATCCAGATCTCATCCCCCACGATGTGCATCCCGCGCGTCATGTACATCGTCAGCGAGTCAAACGACCCCTCCATCCCGCACGCGATCCAAGAACGCCGGTCGTACCGGTCCCACGTAATCCCATCCCGGCCCGCGGCGAGTTCGATGTCCTCCACGCCCGCGTTGTAGATCCCCGGCCTGCCATCAACGTTCCCGCGCGGGTACTTCGACATATCCAGCGGGAGATACCAGTCCTCATACGATCGGTACCGGGAGTTGAACAGGAAATACGCGTCCTGCGCGTTGGGATACTGCACCACCTGCGGGCAGTAGAAGTCCATCACTCTCACGCCACCAAACTGGTGGTCCCGCTCGTCCGGCTCTAGCACCACTTCAGGCACGGGGAACGACGACAGGTCATCCGTGACCGCTCGCCCGATCGTCCGCCTCGCATACAGATTCGGCACGCCGTACTTGTGTTGGCTGACCTCGCGGAAGTAATCCAGCCGCTCCGGCGGCGTCTCGTAGCGCTTATTCACCCGCACGTACGCCACGTATTTTCCGAGCCGCGCATCCCAGAAACACACGTTGTGACTGTCCATCCCCAGTGGATACCGCGCCTCGGGCGGAAAGACGTTCTCGTAGAGCACGCGCCAATCCGAGCCGTCGCTTGCGGCGCTGATGCGGTTCTGCAGTCCATCGAACCGCTTGAACCGCTCCGAGGGCGGCGCGTTCGGATCCTCAAACACGGTGAACCCGCCAAACACGATCCCCAACACATCATCCGGCTCCGGCGGGCCAAACCCCGAGACCCTTCGCCAGTTCACGCCATCCTTCGTCAGCGCCGTGTACCATAGGTAGTCTTCGCGCGGCTTGACCAGGGATGAGTATCCGCCCAAACTGCCCACGAGACACTTCTCGTTCGTCTTCACTGGCGGGCAGGCGACAATCCGCACGCCGCGCGCATCCTCAAGGTACCTGCCGTCGATGAACACTTGGTTGCGGTCGCCGATCTCCACGATCCCCGCCTCCTGTCCCACGCCTACGGCTGCGATCGCCCATAGCGCTGCGATGCTCGCGGTGGTTCCGTTCATGTCCCGTCCTCTCCCCGTCACCCGGCCATTCTCTCGCGCTCCGGGTCCACCCTCTCTTGCATCCGCCCTCCCCCGCGAAGGAACCACGCCTCCCGTGGCGGAAGCACCAACTGAACCCGCCGCGCGTTCACTTCGTCCCGACATCCAGAGGTATTATCAATGACCCGAGTTCTCGCGCTTCTTGCACTCATCGCAACGTTATGCATCGCTGGATGCTCCGGTGGCGGCCCGCCTGGCGCGGCCGCCCCGCCACCCGCGCCAGGACTGGTGTTCATCTTTGAGTTATTCCTCGGTGGCACGGGCGTGGGGCCTGGCGCATTCGACACGCCCACCGACGTCGCGGCGGGAGCCGGGACCTCGCTCTGGGCCGTCGATTCCGCCAACAACCGCGTCCAGCAGCTCGATGACACAGGCGCGGCGCTCTTGGGCTTTGGCGCGCCCGGGAGCAAGCCTGGCCAGTTCAATACTCCGGTCGGCATCGCGGTGTCGGGCTCATCTGTCTTCGTTACCGACCGCGGCAACCAACGCATCCAGGAGTTCACGACTGCCGGTGGCTTCGTGCGAGAGATCGGCTCTCGCTGGCCTGAAGGCGGCTCATTGCGGACACCAGGCGCCATCGCGGTGGGAGGCAGCGCGGTTGCTGTGGCTGACCGCGACCAACATGGGGTTGCGGTCTACGACGCCGGAGGGCAGTACCAGTTCACGATCGGTCGGCTGGGCAACGGTGACGGGGAGTTCCGCGACGTGTCGGGCATCGCGATGATCGGAGGCAGTCTCTACGTGGCGGACCGCGACCGCGGCGACATCCAGGTCTTCGACGTCGCGTCGGGTGACTACATCGAGACTCTCGGTCGGATCGGATCGACACCCGGGCGATTCCGCGGCCCGACGGCAATCGCGGCTCATGGCTCGGGACTTGTGGTGAACGACGCTGGGAATGCGCGAATCCAGATCATCGCGCTGACGGGCACGTCTCAGGCTGTCATCGACCCCAAAACAACACCCGCCGGCCCGATCGGCGATCCCCGGGGGATTACCTCCTGGCGCGGCGGGTTTGTAGTTGCGGATGCGGCTACGGATCGACTGGTGAGTTTCCAGCCGAGATAGGGTTGAGACTTTCTACATATCGGCTCGTCGGCGCTGGACCATCGCGGCGAGTTGCGCGTGCTTGAAGCAGAGGCTTGATCCGACGTCTGCGGGATCCATGCACGCCGCGCAGCGCCTGACGCCGGGCCTCGTGATGCGTCCTGTCATGTGTTTGATGGCCTCAACGGCCATGTTTCCCAGCAGCGATAGGGTGGCGACGGCCACCCCGGCGGCGGCGCTGAACACCGCGACCTCGATAGCGGTAAGTTGGAATCCGAAGACTTCCATTGTTCCCAACTCCCATCCTCGTTGACGGCTGTTAGCTACTCTATACCCCGATTACTACCCCCAGACCATATGGAACTATCTTAACAATCGGTAAACCGCAGTGTGATCGCCGTCAAACTGGCGTATCTCGTCGATCGGCCCCCACACGCCGTCGAGCAGGTACTCGACCGCCTCCTCGCGTGGGATCTTCCGCCGCATCGGATCCGCCCGGCAGTACAGCCACCGTGCCAGCATGAACCTCCCCAGCATCGCCAGCTCCGGGGTCTGGTAGGTCGGATCTCCAGATCCGACGGCGTCAGCGTACGCCCTCAGGAAGACTCCCATCCTCTCCTCGTCCAGCGCGAAGCCCTGCGTCAGCGACCGGATGTCTCCGCCATCCAGTTCCGTCTTTCTCACCCCCGCGAAGAACATCACCCCATCCGCGATATCCACGAGGAGCGGCTGACGTGTCGCCCAATCGAGATCGAACGCCGCCGCCACCTCGTCACCCGCGTATTTCACGTTCGCCGGATGCCAATCGCCGTGGACGGTTCCCTGACGCGCCCCCGCATAGTCGCCGTCACCAAACTGGCTCGACAGCTCGCCCGCCAGGCGACGCAGACGCTCGACTTCGCCCCGCTGCGCGTCTGTCATCCCAAGTTCTGTCAGCGCCCAATCCAGCGCTTCCACGGTGGTCCGCGGGTCGTGATACCGGGGCCATTCCTTGCCAGGTGGCGGGGTGAAGTCATCCGTCGCAGCGTGGAATTTTGCCAGCGCCTTGCCCGCCGCCGCTATCTGGGCGTGGCTCGTCGGGTCGTGCTTCTCGCCGGGCATGTACGGGTACAGCTCGAAGACGTCGCCCTCGACCTCGGCCCATCTCCGCCCCGCGCGCGATTCCAACGCCAGTGGCGCCGGGAACTCCCTCGAGGCCAGGTGCTCCATCAGCGCGTGATCGTGCGCCAGCATCTCGGGTTCTGAGTAACGTGGATTGCGGCGTCTCAGGAAGACCCGCCCTGTCGTCGTGTCGACGGCCGCCGATGGGTTCGCCGTCCCGCCCCGTTCGCCGGGCAGGCCCACGAACTCGCCAGCATCCCACAGCGGCAGCAGCGCCCGCGCTTCTTCCTGGCTGATCTCGCGGAACGGATCTGGCATGGCCCGCCCTCATTTCCCCATTCGCTTAAGCGCCTCGAGGCTGCGCTTGCATACGTCGAACCCCAGTCCGTCGGCGCCACCCTCCTCGACGACGTACCACTCCGTGGCGTGTTGGGTCTCGCACAACTCGAAGACGGTCGGCCAGTCCGCGTCGCCCTCGCCGATCACCGCGCCCTCCGGGCCGCCGTGGTCCTTCAGATGCATCGAGCGAGCGCGCCCGGGGTACTTCCGCAGCATCCCTATCGGATCGCCGCCGCCGCTGGCGCAGTTGCCGATGTCCATCTGCATCACGACGTCGCTGCCCGTGCTTGAGAACAGCCGATCCCAGGCAATCTCGCCGTCGATGACCTCGAAGTCAAACGCGTGGGCATGGTAGCCGGTCTCCATGCCATGGGGCTTCAGCTTCGCCGCAGTCTCGTCGAGGATCCCCGCCAGCTCCGCGATCCCCTCAACCGATCCCATCCGGACGCTGTCGGCGGCGATGATCAGGAATCTGTTCCCGCAGATCTGGTTGAACTCAATCGTCCGCGCCAGGTTATCGCCGAGCAGCGCGGCTGTCTGCAAGTGAATCCCGCAGCACGTCATCCCGTTGTCGTCATACATCTTGCGGATGTCCGCGGCGCTGTGTCCTTGCCACGCCACTTCCTCACCGCCATAGCCCCACGGCTCCGCGCCGACGTACCCGAGGTCCGCCACGGCCTTCAGCGTATCCGGCAGGCTATTCTGTACTTCGCCTCTGACTGAGTAGAGCTGCAACGCAATTGGAATCTTGCTCATGTTCGTCTCCCTCCAGAGTTTCAACCGTGTCCTGTCGCCGTCTCGCGCGCGTTGCCCTTGCTATCCGCCGCCCCCGTCGATACACTTGTCCCGTGCCCATCCCAAGGCGTCGCGAAGCAGGCCATTGACCATGAAGATCGTCTTCTCCGACATTGACCACACGCTGATGTACGAACTCACCGTCGCCGACGAGACCATTCGCCTCATCGAGGAGATCCGCGCCAAGGCGCCGTTCGTGCTGATCACTGCTCGTTCGCTCGCCAGCGTCCACCAGCATGTTCCCGAGATCCCCCACGATTCCCTTATCGTCGAGAACGGTTGCGTCGTTTACGAGGGGAATGAGATCGACCAGGCGTGGGATGCTCGGATAAAGCCCTTCCTGGCGGTGGTGGAGGGATACAAGGAGGATCTCGGCCTAATCATCCGGCCGAAGACGCGCATGCTCAGCATCAGCATGGCGCAGAACAACCTCACGTGGAACGACGCCGACGCGATCAAGGATGCCTTGCCCGAGGAACTCGTCATGCGCACCAGCAGCAACGAGACCGGCGATTTTCTCGAGATGTACCCCGCCGTCGCAGGGAAAGCCGCCGCCATTTCGTACGTCTCGGAGAAGCTGGGGATCGCCATCGAGGATACGTGCGCCCTTGGCGACGACCTCGTCGATATCGAGATGCTCGAGGCCTGCGGCTATCCGCTCACTCATGCCGAGGCCCGCGAGCCCGTCCGCGACCTCGTCGCCAAACGCGGCGGCTACGTCGCGCCCGCGGGCAGCCATGCAGGCACCGCCGCCATGTTGGAAGAGACGCTTCGGTGGCTCAAGGCGTAGAGGCGCGATTCACCGCGCCGTTTGCCTATTTCCACGTCACCTCACCCTCGTACCGGCTCACTACCACGATATGGTACGGTGATGTCGATGCCTCGTCTTCCGCGCCGCGCTCAATTCGGGCGTGCAGGCCCTCATCATCCTCCCACACGTCCGCGATACGCACTGAGTCTCCCGCCCAAGCCTCGCCGCCAAACGCCGCGAGCGCCATGTCGCGCGTGAAGTCGATCTCCGGCGCGCGAGCGCCTTCCGCATCCGCCACCAGCCCCCACACCTTCTCCCACTCGGTCTGCGTCCGAGCCGTCATCGCCGACCGCCTCTCGACATCACACGTCCCGCCGCGCCACTCACGCGTGGCCAGGTACGGCTGGTCGTCAAACCTCACCCCCTGCCGCGCAAGCTGCACCTGAACCTGCCGCGTCAGCAGACGGTCTAAGTTGTTGGTCGTGCCCGATGTCGGCCGGCCGAGACTCGCCGTGACAGCCATCCCCTCGCCTGCGGGCCGCATCGCGGCCATCCCTCCGCCGCCACCCATTCCTCCTCCCAGCATCCCGTAGCCACCGCCCTCGACCTTCGCCACCATCCCGCGGCCCTCAAGCCTCTCCGCCCCCTCATACCACGCGTCCTTCGACGCGCCGGCGCCGAGGGCATACACTGCCGTGCCCGCGTGGACGATGGTCTCAGTCTCTCCATCTTTGTTTACGTACTCTTGCGCGTAAGTCAGCAGCTCGAATTCGCCCTCGGTAATCGTCGCGATCTCGCGGAAGATCCTCTGGTCACTTTCTTGGAGGCCGCTGCAGCCGATCGTGTCGATGACAATGCTCTTCTGAAGCGCGAGGCTGGCCTCTTCCTCGTAGTTGTAGTCGCCCTTGTAGTCCATGTGCGGCGGCGCGTCGGCGATGAGGAAGATCACGCGCCCAACGCCCGGCTTCTCGTCCCATGTGATCTCATCGATTGCCACGTGGAGCGCCTCGTTGAGGCTCTCTGGGTAATCGCCGCCTCCGCCCGCCTCGATGTCGTTGATCGAGCCGACCGTCGCGTCGATGTCTCGTGTCAGGGCATAGCGCTTCGTGACGTATTCATCTCCTCGGTCGCGGTAAATCACGAGGCCGAATCGCACGTCCGGCGTGGGATCGCCCGCCGCGATCTGCGCGACCATCTCGCGGAGCCTCTCCTTCACGACTTCGATCTCATCGGCCATGCTGCCGGTCGTGTCGACGCAGAAAACCACGTCAAGCCTCGGCGCGTCGGAACCCTCCGGCGTGGCGCTGATTTCCCTCGCCATCGCCGCCGTAGCCAGTGCCGCCAGCGCCGTCATCGTGCAGATCGCGCGTATCCAGTTCATCGTTTGCCCTCCGTCCGTCTTGTCGGCCGTTCACCTTACCCGACGCATGTCGGCGCCTGGAGGTTGCCGACACCCGCGCGACGAATGCCGGAGTTCGCCTCATCCACGCTCAGGAGCGCCTCGTGCCCGAGTCTTTGCCGCCCGCGGCTACCGACCGCCCGATACGCCGCGCCATCACCCCGCGCGCCATCGCCGTCGGCCTCATGCTGATTCCGCTGAACGCTTATTGGATGATGCTTGCGGAGCTGCGCTGGTACCAGGTTCTGAGCCTCAACCCCCTGTTCGTCACGCCCGTCTGCTTCCTGTTCCTCGGGTGCATCATCAACGCCGTCATCCGCAAGTGGTGGCCCGAGCGCGCCTTTAGCGCCTCCGAACTCGCCACCGTCTACATCATGCTGGCGATCGCGTGCACCTTCGCCACGCATGATTACATCATCAACTTGATGAGCATCATGCCGTGGGCGGGTTGGTACGCGAGCCCCGAGAACAAGTGGGAAAGCATCATGTGGCCCCATCTGCCCCAGTGGCTATTGGTGTGGGATGAGGGCGCGCTGAAGGGCTACTACGAGGGTGGTTCGAGCATCTACCGCGTCGCGAACTTCCTGCCGTGGATCCTGCCCACGACCATCTGGATCGGCTTCGTGCTTGTGAGTGTCTGGATCATGTTCTGCCTCAACGTTCTCGTGCGCAAGGCGTGGATCCAGGAGACCAAACTCAGCTTCCCCGTCGTCCGTCTGCCGCTGGCGCTGCTCGGCCAGGATGGGGCCAAGTTCTACCAGAACAAGCTTCTCTGGATTGGCTTCGCCATCCCCATCATCACCAGCACGCTCAGCGGGCTCAACGAACTCTACCCCAGCGTGCCCTACTTCGAGACCCGCGCGAAGTGGCTTCACTTCTACACGCCGCCCTGGACCCGCCTCAACGGGATGTGCATATCGCTCTATCCCTTCGCCATTGGGCTCGCCTACTTCGTCCCAACCGACATCGCCTTTTCCTGTTGGTTCTTCTATCTCTTCGTCCGATTCCAGCACGTCTTCGGCCACTTCGCCGGGCTTGCTCAGTTGCGCGGCTTTCCGTTTGTCATGGAGCAGGGCATTGGCGCGTGGACCACATACGCGGGTCTGCTGCTCTACCTTACCAGAGCCCACTGGAAGCGCCTCATCCTGGGCATCATACGCGGCCAGGAGTTTGACGATAGCGGCGAGATGTTCTCCTATCGCCTCGCCCTCGGCGGGGCCGTCGGCGGTATCATCGTGCTTCTGATCTTCTGGCACTTTGTGGGGATGAGTCTGATTCCGTCAGTGGTGACCGTCTTGGCCTACTTCCTGCTCGCGATCGCCATCACGCGTGTTCGCGGCGAGGCCGCCAGCCAGCACACCGTTTGGGATCTCGAGCCTCGCTACATGTTCGGTCTGGTCGATTCGAAAGTCTTCACCCGAGGTGACTTCGTCGGCGGCGCGCTCAGCCACTGGTTCTGGCGGCTGAATCGCAGCCATTCCATGCCGACTCAGCTCGAGTCATTGAAGATCGGCGACGTCCTCAACATCAAGCCGCGAAGCATGACGGGCATGATGTTCGCCGCGACGGTGGTCGCCGTCATCGCCGCGCCGTGGGCGTTCCTGCACATCGTCTACCGCGAGGGGGCCACCGCGAAGTGCATCGGCTACGCGAACTGGACGGGCGTTGAGGCGTTCAGTTGGCTTCAGTCGATGCTGACGGTTGGGAAGGAGTTCGAGCTGACGCGCCTGCTCGGAGTGCTGTTTGGGAGCGCGTTGACGCTGGGGCTATGGCTGCTTCAGTCGCGCTACACGTGGCTCTTCCTGCACCCGCTCGGGTATTGCGCGGGGCCGGGGCTGATCTGGCTATGGTTCCCGTTCTTTTTGGCCTGGGCGGCGAAGTCAGCCATCCTCCGCTACGGCGGCCAGCCGGCCTACCGCAAGCTGACGCCCTTCTTCCTGGGCCTCATTCTGGGCGACTACTCCTCCGGCGGAATCTGGGCCATCATCGGCCCCATGCTAAAGATCCAGGGCTACCAGGCGTTCCACTGACGCGGCCGGATCACTCGATCCGTAGCGACCCCGCGATCCGCCGCAGCACGGCACGGATGGCCTCGTACTCGGACGCGCCGCGACACCCAATCATGTACCCCGTGTCGTTGTGCACGGTCAGGAACATCAGCATGTACCCGCCGGCCGCGTGCTCGGGGGCCTGAATCCGAACCGCCGCGAAACTCAGAGCGTCGGTCGCCCCTGTGAATGTCTCCTCACGGGTGAAGTCAAGGTCGCCCACGCCGCTGTCAAGCTCCCTCTCCCTGGCCTCGGCATAGGCATCCAGGTCCGTGCCCGCAGCGAGCGGGTCCGCCCGGAGCACCATCTCGTGGCGGTCCCCGGCGGCGTCGGCCGGGCTCTGCAATTGGAGCACGTAGTCCTCGTCCCCAGGCAGCAACTCCCAGCCGGGAGGGTACTCCATCAGGATGCCGTGATCCGCGTCCACATGCCGATTCCACGTGCCGTTGACGTCGGGCAGCGCCGTGACAGTTTCCGCAGGACGTTGCCCTGGCATGGCGACGTCGTCTGCCGCCGGCTGCGCCGCCACCTCGGCGGGCGCCTCGGAGATCGGCTGTCGCTCTCCACTGGGCGTGAACTCCTGACGCGCGTGCTCGATGCTCTGGCCCGGCTGCACGGCGCCCTTCACCTCCTCGTAGGCCTGCACCCCATCATCATTCACATGCGCCAGCAGCAGCGTGTAGTCGCCCTCGCCCGTCCCGGTCAGCTTCACGTTGAAGTTCTCCGGGCCGGCCTGGTCCGCGGGAATGACGATCGTCTGCGGCATCGTGACGCGACTTTCCGGGTCGGTGGCGTCTGGGTATAGCTCCAGCCCCTGGGGGCAGTAGTAAGCCCCGGGAATGTCATTCACCAGCCCCGGACGGTCCGATTTGAAGAACCACTCGTTGACGTCGCCGGTTGGAGCCTCACTCATGCCAATGCTGCGACCGTCCGGCAGCTCGACCTCCACCGCGACTGGCGAAAGCGCCGTCAGAACCGCCGCCCCGTACGGAAAGAACCACGCCTCTACCGGGGGAGTGTCGCGCCGGTGAAACTCGCCGAGGGCGCCGAAACCGTGGTAGTCCCAGACGCCTGAGAGCGACCACTGGGCTGTGGAGAGAATGCGCACCCTCGAACCGATGTTGAAGCGCGATGGGATGGCGTCGCTGCTCTTGAATCGCGCGTACCCCACGAAGACCTCGTAGGCCTGGAACCACTTGTTGTAGTGCAGGTGGTCGCGCCATGGCTTCCCGTGCTCGTCCTCGTCAAACAGCCCCCAGTAGTTCCACTTCTCGTCATACCAGACTTCGCTGGAGGCATCCTGCCAGACGTATGAGTTCCACGGCCCCTTCTTGTTGAAGACCGCGCGCGCTATTTTCTCGAAGTACCGTCCGGGGTAGAGCCTGAGATCCGACATCTGGTACATCACGTTGACTTCCCGGACCGGGATTCCAAGCGCCCTGAGCAGCGCGCCGAACAGCAGGGCGTGCTCCTGACAGATGAACTTCTCCTTGGTGTCCGGCGGCGTGCCAAAGCCCCACTTACCCTTCCACAGTCCCTCGGCGTTCGCGTCGTCATCGATGAACGGGTCCGGGGCGCCCTTATCCATCAGGGCCTCGTACACGAAATCCGCCACGTTCTCAACGACCCCGTAGATGCTCTCCGGCATGTCGGTGCCATCGTCGTAGGCGGGCGAGTCGAGCCACGTCCCGCCAAACCGCGCGGCCCGAATCGCAAGGGCGCGGACGTACGTGTTGCCCGGGCTGCAGTCGCCGAAATCCCCGTGTCGGTAATACAGCGCCGCCTCCTCCAGGTCCGTCGTCGCGCCCTTCCCTCCCGGCTGAGTCGGCATGCCGGTCGTCTCGCGGTAGTCGGGATACCCAAGAGCAACGACTTCCCCGTCCGGCCACTGGATGGGGCGCTGTCGGTCGTATAGCACCTCCGTCGGCTCTTTGGTCGCATCCCCCACCTTAATGGTCAGCACATCCTCGAGTTCGATCTTGTTCTCAGCCTGGGACTTCTCGTCATCGTTGCCGATGTTGCGCACCAACTCCTGGAGTATCCACGTCTGCGCGGCCAGCTCCCACTGCTCCTTGGCGCTGGACGCGCGGGTGTTCGACATGGGCGCGGCCGCTCTCACCGGCACGTCGAGTATTCGCGTCACGCTGGGCTCGAGTGGCCCCCCGAGTGGTCGCGCTCCCTCCGTCTGCGTCGCCTCGCCCTGGAAACTGAGGGCGGGGTCGGGCGTGCGCCCGAGTTCCCCTATGATCTGGTAGTTGACCACCAGGCTCTCGTACGTGTGGTCCTCGCTGACGTTCGTCACGTGGATCTTCAGCGTGGCGGTGTCGGCTGGAGTGAAGTAACGGTCGCCGTCCTCGAGGTACACCTTGACCTCGACGCCGTCCCCCCACTCCACCTCATCCTCATACCCGAGCAGGTCACGGAATCGCGCATAAACGGTGGTGGCCCAGAGCACCATCATGTCCGACCGCTCCTGGTCGGAGTACTGCGGTCGTTCTACCTCGGCTGGGTGGCACTGCATGAGAAGCCGGATCTCGTAAAGGTCGTGGTAAACCAACACTGACCGGGTCACCTTCCCGCGGTCCAATAGGCAGGTGTGGGGCCGTTGGATGCCGATGTCACCCGATACTACGGTGTCCCCGTTCGGCAGTACTGCGCGGACGTGAGAATCCAGGCGGTCCTGTTCGCCCAGTTCGTGAGTCTTTATGGTCAGCTCCATGAGCCACTTGAATCTGTCCCCCACATACGTCACGCTTCCCTTGCGTTCCGTGGCCGATTTGCGCAATGTCTCGATGATGAGCTCGGGCACCATGGCAGGATTGGCGAATTGGTCGAAGATCTCGTCGACCGGCGGCTCGTCCACGTCCCCTTGAGACAGTGCCGGGCCGGCCGTCATCACCGCCACGACTGTAAGCAGCGCTACTCGTTCCCACGACCTCAATGTAAGCCTCATCGGGTGCGCCCTCCCGTGCCATCGAGCGAATACTGTATTGTCGTGCGGTTTTACTGTTAAACACCGTGGACAGAGCCCTGCGTTCTCACATCCTGCCGGCCGCTACGGCCTCAACCCAATCTTGATGAAGTCCGCCGGCCGTTCCTGCAGATCAGTCAGGGCGGTCTCATAGGCGTCCATCGGGCGGATCTCGGTCAGCATCGGCGCCGGGTCGATCTCCTCACGCGCCAGCATCGCCAAGGTCTTCTCAACCGTGTTCTGGTGCAGGCGAGAGCCCACCACCTCAAGCTCCTTGCGCACGAACATCGCGCCCGGCAGGACCACGTCTTTCGCGCACAGGCCGAGAATCACCGCGCGGCCCGCCGAGGCCGCCATCTCAGCCGCGGCGCGAATCGTAGGCGGCGTGCCAACCGCCTCGAATGCTCTGGCAACGCCGACGTCGTCCGTCCACTCCATCATCGCCTCGACCGAATCTCGCTCGCCGGCGTTCACGGTCAGCTCAGCCCCCATCCGCCGCGCCAACGCCAGCCGCGATTCTTCGAGGTCGAGCACCGCGCACCTGCCGCCTCGCGCCTGGGCCATCAGCAGCAGGCTCAGGCCTATCGTCCCGCCGCCGATGATCGCCACCGTGTCTCCCGGCGTGATGTCCGCGCGATCCGTTGCGTGGTGGGCGATCGACAGCGGCTCCACCAGCATCGCCATCTCGTCCGAGACTGAATCCGGCACCACGTGCAGCCGCTTCGCCGGCGCGACGAACAGCTCCGCGAACGTACCGGGCGCGTGGACCCCGATGACCTTGATGTCCGTGCAGCAGTTATACCGGCCCAGCGAGCACGGCCGACAGACCCCGCAGTTGATCGTCGGATCGAGAACGACGCGTTGGCCCGGCTCCGCGCTTGCGCCCGAGCCCGCCTCAACCACATCGCCGACGACCTCGTGGCCGGGGATCTCCGGGTACTTGAAAAACGGCTGCGAGCCGTGATACGCGTGCATGTCGCTACCACATACCCCGGTCAGCCGCGTCCGGACCAGCACCTCGTCCGCACCTGGCTTCGGGTCGTCAACCTCGGCCAGTCTCGCCGTCCGCGCCGCATCGAACACAATTGCCTTCATTGTCGTCGCCTCTGTCGGTGTTGGTTCTGCCGTCCGTGCCCGCGGCTTTCCAGAGCCGCACTCCTACTCTCCCGCGCAACTCTCTTGCAGGGCGTTTCGTACATCAACATGCATCCGCCTTCTCCAGCGGCAGGAACTATCACGCACCTCGCGAAGGATGACCATTCATGCCCGCCCAGCGACTACCCAATAGACGACGTCAGCTCATCGCGCCCGGCCTCGTGCTGTTGGCGACCGTGCTTACGATCGCGTGGGCGGGTCTGGGCATCCGGCATGGGCGCCATTGGTACATGTGGCTGTTCAAGCACCGCCCCGACGGCATCATCATCCACCACAGCGCCAGCACCGGCTACGCGGAGGGCGGCGAGTTGCTCACCGCCGCCGACATCGACGCCTACCACGAGAAGAAGGGCTGGGAGATCGAATACGAGGGCCAGCTCTACCACATCGGGTATCACTACGTCATCCTCGCCGATGGCACGGTCGAGCCGGGCCGTCCCGAGGAGGTCCGCGGCGCCCACTGCACGGGATACAACGACCACCTCGGCATCTGCCTGACGGGCAATTTCAGCAGCAAGGCCAACTCCAGCGGCCGAGACCGGCCCTCCCGCCCCACCGAGGCGCAGGTGCAAGCCCTCCACGACCTCGCGCGCGATCTCATGGTGAAGTACGACTTCCGCGCCGAGGATATCCATCGCCACCAGGACTTCGGCCAGACCGACTGCCCCGGCGACCGCCTTGACTTCGACTCGCTCCTGGCATCCGTCGCCCGATAGGCGCGCATCCGGGTAGTTGATCGCAGCCCGCCGAAGACGTATAATCGGGTCGGATAGGCAGCGTCTTCGGGGAATCAGGCCGACTCGTTCATGACCAATCTACCCGTCATCACCCGCAATACCGTCTGCAACGATGCGTCTCGCAAGGGCCCGAGCCTGCTGACTGGGCAGGAGTGCGCGGCGACGATTCGCCCCGCCGAGGCCGGCGCGGGGATCTCGTTCCTCCACCTGCCCACGCGAACGCTCATCCCCGCATCGCTCGACCACGTCGCCGACACGCCTCATTGCACCGCGCTTCAGATGGGCGAAGCGCGCATCGACTTCAGCGAGCACCTGCTGGCGTCGCTCTTCGCGGGCGGAATCACCGACGCCGTCGTGGAGGTCGATGGGGGAGAGGTCCCGCTTCTCGACGGCAGCGCCAGCGAGTATGCGAAGATGGTGGCCGAGGCTGGAATCGCTTCGCTAGGCGCTGAGATTGAGCCGATCGTCATCACGTCGGAGGTCCTCGTGGCCGGACCGAACAAGATGATATCGGCTGTGCCCGGCGGGCCGCAGTACTGGTATCTGCTCGACCATTCCCACCGGCGCATTGGCCGGCAGGCGGCGAGTTTCGATCCGCTGAAAGACTGTTTTGCGACGCAAGTTGCGCCCGCGCGGACGTTCTCTACAGAGGAAGAGGCCCGCGCGCTCATCGAGGCGCGTGGGCTTGAGGGCGCGGATGTCGGGATGTCGCTGATTGTCTTCCAGGATCGCCTCTCAGCGCCCGAGCCCTTCGCCAATTCCTTCGCCATGCACAAGGTCATCGACCTCATCGGCGATCTCTACCTGCTTGGCCGTCCGGTCATCGGACGCGTTATCGCCCATCGCACGGGGCATGCCGACAACCGCGCGTTGGCCCGCAAGATCGCTGAGAGTCACGCGCCCTAGCCGCATCCAATCTTCCCAATGGGGGACGCAGAATGCAATACCGCGAATTCGGCAGCACCGGCATCAAGCTCAGCGCGCTCGGCTGGGGACTCATGCGCTTGCCGCAGAACGACGACGAGGCCGTCGAGGTGATCCGCTATGGCATCGAGAAAGGCATCAACTACCTCGACACGGCGCCGGGCTACAACGATGGCTGGAGCGAGCAGATGCTGGGCAATGCCATCCAGGGCTACGACCGTTCCAAGCTCTACCTCTCCACCAAGAATCCGCTCCAATGCGACACGCGTGAGGGGTGGCGCCAGCGGCTGGAAACGAGCCTTGAGCGCATGCAGTGCGATTACATCGACTTCTACCAGGTCGGACATGGCCTGAGTTGGGAGGCGTATGAGGACAACTTCAGCAAAGCCGGCATCCACGAGTGCCGCAAGGCCACCGATGAGGGCCTCGTCCGCAACTGGTGCCTGAGCTGCCACGACAATCCCGACAACATGATCAAACTCCTCGACACGGGGATTTTCAAAGGCATGACGCTGCAGTACAACCTGCTCGACCGCAACAATGAGAAAGTCATCGAATTCGCCAAAGACAACGGGCTCGGGATCATCGTCATGGGGCCTGTCGGCGGCGGCCGACTGGGATTCGCATCCGAGCAGATCAGCTCCATGCTTCCCGCCGAGCAGGCCACAACTCCCGAAGTCGCTATCCGGTTCGTCCTGGGCAACCCCGGCGTGACGGTTGCTCTCTCCGGCATGAACTCCAAGGCGATGGTCGATGAGAACGTCGCCACCGCCAGTCGTGAGGAGTCGCTCTCGACCGACGAACTCCAGGCCATCGAGAAAGCCCTCTCCGAGAACAAGGAGCTGTCGAAGCTCTACTGCACGGGCTGCAACTACTGCATGCCCTGCCCGAATAACGTTGGCATCCCCGAGAATTTCAGCCTGATGAACATGCACAAGGTCTGGGGGCTGACCGACCACGCCAAGGGCGGCTACAAGCACCTCGGCCTGGACCACCGCAAGGGTCTTCTGCCTGCCAGCGAGTGCATTGAGTGCGGCGAGTGCGAAGACAAGTGCCCGCAGAACATCCCAATCATCGAGCAGCTCAAGGAAACCGCCAAGGCGCTCGGCGACGACTAGCTCAAGTTCATGCCGTCGTAGCCCTTCAGGCTCTGGCCTCATGCATGGAGCTGGCTCACCTCACAGGTAGCCTAACTGGACGGCCGGCTTCCAGCCGGCATGCCGTCGCCGTACCTGGAGGCCATTCCACACATGCCCAACATGCCAACCGTCACCATCGGCGGGGTAACCGTCTCCCGGTTCATCGTCGGGGGCAACCCGTTTAGCGGGAACTCGCACCAGCCCGGCACGCTCAGCCGCGAGATGCGCGATTACTTCACGGTCGACCGCATCAAATCGATCTTCCGCGAGTGCGAGGCAGAGGGCGTTAACACGTTCCTGGGGCGAGGCGACAACCACATCTCGCGCCTATTGGTCGAGTACTGGAACGAGGGCGGTCAGATCCAGTTCATCGCACAGACATGCCCTGAGCGCGCGTCGCTCATCGATAACATCGACCGGATAGCGGGCATCGGAACGCAGATGTGCTACCTCCATGGCGGTCAGGCCGATGGCCTCGTCAAGGCCGGCGACCTTACCCCCCTTCGCGAGGCGATCGAGTTCGGCAAGGGCCGCGGGATGGTCATGGGGATCGCCGGGCACCGGCCCGAGACTCACATCGCGGCGGTCGAGGCTGACCTGGGTGCGGACTTCCACTGCTGCAGCTTCTACAACCTCGCCGAGCGCCAGGAAGAGTACCTTGCCGAGGATCGCGACCGCATGGTCGCGACGATCAAGGATATCCCCGTCCCGGTCATCGGCTACAAGATCCTGGCGGCCGGCCGCAACGAGCCTGAAGAGGCCTTTCGCTACGCTTTCGAGCATCTCCGCGATACCGATCCCATCTGCGTCGGCGTCTATCCCGAGCACCGGCCGGACGAGATCAGGATGGATGCGGAGCTTGCGCGGCGCTACGGCACGCCTGGAGTCACGGATGGGCAGGCGGGGAGCGGCTAATGGTCCGCGATCCGAGCGGCACGTTGGCGGTGACGGAGGCGGAAGGCGAAGCCCTTGTCCATCGCCTCACCGCCGACTTCCCCGGCGCGCATCGGTCGGCCGTGGAGCGTATCGTTCGCTTCTTCGTCGATGAGTCGGGCGCCGATGCAATACACGCGGGCGAGCGCTACCGCACATTGCATTCGTTCTTCTACGCGCGGCCCTGGCTCGCCGTGGCCGATCGCATCCGCTTCGCTCTCGAGGTGCTGAAGTTCGCGGACGGCCACGGCCGGACCGTCCTCGAGATCGGCGCGGGCTGTGGCATCACCTCCGCCTTCCTCGCGCTCTGCGGGGCCGGCGCCGTGGTGAGTCAGGACATCAGCGTCGACGAGGTCACCACCTTCAGTCGCTGGCTGGACTACCTCGATCTGGGTGATCTCCCCGTCTCCGCCTGCGTCGGCGATGCCTCCGGCCTCAGCTTCCCCGATAGCGCCTTCGACGTCTGCACCGCCGACGGGATGCTGTCTCACGTGTCCAGCCTCGAGGGCACCTTGGCCGAGGTCCGCCGCGTTCTCAGACCCGGTGGCAGGCTCTTCGTGCAGGACGAGAACAACGCGCTCATCGCCGAAGGCCGAGCCCGCCGCCGCGCGGGCAAGTGGGCGCGGGCCGAAGCGGCTTACCGACCTGAGCGCGCGCGCATCATTCACGCTTTGCTTCCCGACTTACCTCCCGTGGACGTCGAGGATCTCGCGGATCGGACACTGGCCCTGACCGCCGCCGACATCCGGGCCTTCGCGGATGGTGAGTCGCTTCCCGAGCCCGTGACCGAGGCGCCTCGCGATCCGCATACTGGCGTGTACGTTGAGCGGGAGATGTCGCCGTTCTGGCTGCGTGAGAAGATCGAGAGCCTCGGCTTCACCCAGGCCCGGCTGATCCCCATTTTCGTGCCGCTCTGTTGCGCCCGGCCCGACAGCGCTCTTGCCGCGAGGCTGAAGCTTAGGGCCAAATACGTGGTCAGCCGCTTCAGCTCGCTCGCCGCTCGTCTCATCGACTCGATGCGCATCGTCGCTGTGGCTGGGGGCTGATCCCAATGCCCATTCACGGTGCGGATCGCGCGGCCGCTCACTGGGGCGACGCGCGACGCGTGGCCCATTACGCGGCGGGCGGGATCACGTGGCAAGACATCGGCGCCGTGCGTCGGCGTCTCAATGCCAAGGTCAGCGGCGACCCGAATCGCGATTGGATCGACCACCTCCTTCACACCCACCTTGCCGATCGCGCGCCTGTCGCGCGCTGTCTCAGCCTCTGTTGTGGGGAGGGCCGTGTCGAGCGCGCGTTGGCCGAGCGCGGCGGCTTCGCTCGTTGCCTCGGCGTTGACGCCTCGGCTGAGGCGCTCGCGTCCGCCAAGCAGCTCGCGTCCGAGGCTGGGATCGATACCATCGAGTATCGCTGCGATGACGTGAACGCCATCCAGCTCGACGAGGGCCGGTTCGACCTGATTCTCGCCCACCACTCGCTGCACCATCTCGAAGCCATCAATGCCGTGCTCGCGCAGGTGGCTCGCGGCCTCAGGCCCGATGGCCTGTTCGCCTGCGTAGATTACGTCGGCCCCGATCGGTTCCAGTACTCGGAGCGTCGCTATGAGCTGATGGACGAGGCGCTGCTCACGCTGCCGGAATCGTACCGTCGCAGCGTCAGCTTCGCCCGCTCCGGCCGTGTCGGCGCGGGGGGGCGGCGCGCGGCGGGCATGTGGCTGAAGCTCATCTGGCGCAAGTTCACCGATGGCAGCCTCTGGTCCGCCATCGCGACCCGCGCCAAGCTCACGAAGGCCAGAGCCTCTGGCAGAGCCCTCGTCAAGGAGCGGGTGCCCCGTATCTCTGGGGCGGCGATGGCCATCGATGATCCAAGCGAAGCCATCCGCTCGTCCGAGGTCCTTCCGCTCCTTCGCGAGACACTTGACGTGGTTGAAGAGAAGCCCTTGGGCGGGGCGATACTGATGTGGGTTCTCGATGACCTCGCGGGGAACTTCTCGCCGGACGACCCAGAAGCCGAGGAACTGCTCACCACGCTGTTCGAACGGGAAGACGCCCTGATGGCGGCGGGAGACGTGCCGTCGGACTTTGTATACGTGGTCGCGCGCAAGCGGGGCGGTGAAACGCCATGAAACTCCTCGTCCTGGGCCTCGATGCCGCGACCTGGACGGTGGCCGAGCCGCTGATGTCATCCGGACACATGCCCACCCTCGCGGCGCTTGCGGGCGATGGTTGGTCCGCGCCCCTCCTGTCGACCGACCCGCCGATAACCCCCCCGGCTTGGACGACGATCCTCACGGGCATGGATCCAGCGCGACACGGGGTCTACTCCTTCTGCCGCCCTGACCCGCAAAGCGGCCTCGTGTCATCAACCAACGGTGCGGATCGACGCGTGCGGACGCTGTTCGACTACCTCGGCGATTCCGGCGCCACGTGCGGCGCCGTCAACATCCCATGGACATACCCAGCCGACGCCTGGCCCGGATTCGCGGTCAGTGGCTTCGACGCGCCAGCTCTCGATGGGGCCTCCGTCCATCCGTCCGAAGCGCTCTCCGTGCTTCGCGGGGCCGCTCCGGACTACTCCCTACACGCCTACCACGGCGGCCCGGTCGAGCCGGCGCTCGCCCAGATGCGCGCCAAGACCGAGGCCATCCTCGCGCTCGCCCGTTTCTGCCCGGTCGACGTGCTCTTCGCGGTGTTGATGGAGACTGACACGGTGGCTCACGTCACCTGGCCGGGCGGCGACGAGATCGCTCCGGATCACCCTCTGTCTCGCGTCTACCGCGAAGCCGACGACGGTCTCGCGCGGCTCATAGATGAACTCTCTCCCGAGACCGTGGCCGTGGTCTCCGACCACGGCATTGGGCCGTGCCATTCGTTGGTGAATTTCTCGCGCCCGCTCTTCCGAGCGGGCCTCATGCGTCAGGGCGGATCGCCCGTGCAAAGAGCGGTATTGCCCGCCTACCGAGCCGCGCGATGGGTCCACCGACGGCTCCGGAGGCCCGTTCAGGGCCCAGGCGACGCCGGGGGGGGCGGGCGCATCAACCGTTGGGCTCCACGCGTCGACTGGGAGCAATCTCTCGCGCACTCGGGAGTCGGATTCGGTTGGGTGCACGCCTCCGACCTCGACGCCGCCGTCGAGGCGGTCATGAACGCATCGTCATCCGAGAGCACGCCCCCGGTCACGTCCGTCACTCGCTACGACGCGTCGCCGGAGGTGCTGTTCTCGATCGACGTCGACGCCGGATACTGGATGGGGCCGCCAATTCTCGACGCGGCCGAGCCGTTCCTCATCCGCGACCGGCGCCATCCCGCATTCCAGGCCGCCGGCCATCGCCGTGAGGGCTTGTGCCTGATCGCCGGCCCGCATGCCGCCCGCGGACGCGCGCCCGACCCCGTCCCTGCCCGCAACCTCGCGCCCACGCTGATCTACCTCGCCGGCGGGGACATCCCCGAGGGGCTGGATGGATCCGTGCACTCAGACGCGATCGACGCCGGGCATCTCTTGGCCGAGACGCCGCGCGCGCGTCCGATGCAGACCGAGCGCGAGCCCGTTGAGCCTCACGCCTCCGCGGGGGGGGCTGAGGCTGTCGAGCGGCGGCTTCGCGATCTCGGCTATCTGGAGTAGGCCCCACGAAGGGCTTTCCGCACTCATCTGGGAATAGACGTGGCAGCAACGGAGGTGTCGCAATGGAGGATCTGACGAAGCTCGCCGTTGACGCTGCAAAAGAGGCCGGAGCCGCCTACGCCGACGCGCGCTATGTTTCCACGCGCGAGGAGAGCACGAGCACGCGAAACGGCAAGGTCGAAGCCCTCGCGTCGAGCGAGAGCCGGGGCATTGGAGTGCGCGTCCTCGCCGATGGCGCGTGGGGATTTGCCGCGACGAGTGATCTGTCCACGGCCAGCGTTCGCCGGGCCGCCGAACTCGCCGTCCGCGTAGGCAGGGCATCCGCCACCACGAAGAAGGAAGACGTCCCGCTGGCGGACGTTGACCCCGTCGTCGACACTGCCAGTACCAAGTACAAGGAAGACCCCTTCGAGGTCTCTCTTGAGGAGCGCATCGCGCTTCTTCTGGATTGCGATCGGATCATGGCATCCACCACGCCTGATCTCGCCGTCCGCGAGGGCAGCCTGAGGTTTGTCCGCGAGGAGCAGCACTTCGCCTCCAGCGATGGCACCTCGATCACGCAGGAGCGCACGGAGACCGCCTGCGGCATTGAGGCCACTGCCGCCGCCGAGGGCGAGACCCAACGCCGCTCATATCCCGGCAGCCATGGCGGGCAGATGCAGACTCGTGGCTGGGAGATGGTCGAGGAACTCGATCTCCCCGGCAATGCCGAGCAAATGGCGCGCGAGGCAAAGGAGCTGCTGACGGCTCCCCACTGCGAGTCCACCGAGTCCGATGTCATCATGGATGACACGCAGCTCGCGCTGCAGGTCCACGAGTCGTGTGGCCACCCGATCGAGCTTGACCGCGTCCTCGGCACGGAGGCCTCCTACGCCGGCACGAGCTTCCTAACGCCCGAGAAGCTCGAGGGCGACTACAAGTACGGCTCAGAGCACGTGACCATGACTGCCGACGCGACCTTGCCGGGCGGACTGGGCTCATTCGCCTACGATGACGAGGGCGTCCCTGGCGAGCGCACGGAGATCGTCACCGAGGGCATCTTCCGCGGATATTTGACCTCCCGCGAGACCGCTCACACGGTTGGCCGGGACCGCAGCAGCGGCACGATGCGCGCCGACGGTTGGGACGCGATCCCGTTGATCCGCATGACCAACATCAACCTCGAGCCCGGCACGTGGTCGCTGGATGAGATGATCCAGGACATGAAAGAGGGCCTGCTGCTCCACGCGAACACGAGTTGGAGCATCGACGACAAGCGACTCAACTTCCAGTTCGGCACCGAGATCGCCTACAAGATCGAGGACGGCTCGGTCGCCGGCATCGTCCGCAACCCGACCTACACGGGCATCACGCCTGAGTTCTGGGGTGCTTGCGATGCGGTCGCCGACAAGGAGAACTGGGTCATCTGGGGCGTGCCAAACTGTGGCAAGGGCGAGCCGGGCCAGTCTGCCCACGTCGGCCACGGGGTGTCCGCTGCGCGCTTCCGCAACATCCGCGTCGGCGTGTTGCAGCAACCGGACGAGTAGGGGCCCGCGACCGTCGCGCCGTCACCCGTCTTCCGGATTCTGACTTCTGCCTTACGAGGTGTTCCATGGCTGACTGCAAGCAACTCATCGAGATCGGGCGACGCGCCGTCGAGCTGTCGTCCGCTGACGAGACTGAGGTCGTCCTCACTGGGGGCGGCACGAATCTCACCCGCTTCGCCAACAACACGATCCACCAGAACGTGACGCGCGCTGATCTCACCTTGCGCGTCCGGGCGATAGTGGGCAAACGCGTCGGCGTCGCCACGACGAACGACTCCAGCGATGACGCCATGAAGCGTTGCGTCGATGCAGCGACGGAGATCGCTCGCGCGTCCGAGGAGAATCCGGATCTCCTCCCGCTCCCCGGTCCGGCGCAGTATGCCGAGGTCGAAACCGAAACAGGTGAGAGCGCGACCTTCTCGCCCGAGCAGCGCGCCGAGGCCGTCGGCCAGATCATCGCTGTCGCCGAGGAGAACAGCCTCGTCGCTTCTGGGGCCTTCGCCACAGGCCCGAACGAGTTTGCCGTTGCGAACTCCAATGGCGTCGCCGCCGCCGCGGTCGAGGCCGGCGCCGATCTCAACATCACCATGACCGGCGAGACATCGACCGGCCGGGCCACAGCGACGGTCATGAACGTTGCGGAGATCGACGCCGCCGAGAGCGCTCGTGTCGCCGCCCGGAAGGCCGTCGATTCAGCCGATCCCGTCGACGTAGAGCCCGGCGAGTATACCGTCATACTCGAAGAGGACGCGGTGGGGGACATGGTCTCGTTCCTGGGCTACATGGGGCTCGGCGGCAAGAGCTTCGTCGAGCAACGCAGTTTCATGTGCGGCAGGATCGGCGAGCGCGTGTGCGGCGAGAACGTCACGATCCTTGACGATGGCCACGACTCCCGCCTCTACCCGATGCCCTTCGACTTCGAGGGCGTCCCGCGACAGACCGTTACCGTCATCGACAGCGGCATCGCCAAGGCCGTTGTCCACGACCGAGCCACGGCAGCCGAAGCCGGCGTTGAGGGGACGGGGCATGCGATCCCGCCTCCAGCCACCTGGGGTCCGTTCCCGATGCATCTTAAGCTTGCGTGCGGCGACGCCACGGTGGATGAGATGGTCGCCTCGACCGAGCGCGGGTTGTACGTGACGCGGTTCCACTACACCAACATCGCCCACCCGCTGCGCACGGAGATTACGGGCATGACGCGCGACGGGACCTTCCTCATCGAGAACGGGGAGATCACCAAAGGCGTCAAGAACCTTCGCTTCACCCAGAGCATCCTCGCGGCTTTCAGCGAGATCAACATGATCGGCGCGACGCCTCGCATCGCCGAGGGCGTGCTCGTTCCCGCCCTGAAGGTCAACAAGTTCCGCTTCTCGGGCGCAACGGAGTTCTGAACGGAGGCGTTCTACTCACTGACATGCGAGAGATAACGCCTGAGGTCATCCAGGAGATCGTCGACGCCTTCGTGCGGGTCGCCAACCCGCGCAAGATCATCCTGTTCGGCTCCCACGCCCGCGGCGATGCGAAGCCCGACTCCGACCTCGACTTCTTGGTCGTCGAGGATGAGCCGTTTGAGGCGACTCGCAGCCGTCGTCGCGAGTGGCGGAAGTTGTATGACGCTGCGTGGGACATAGACGTCCCGCTCGACATCCTGCTCTTCAGCGCCAATGAAGTAGACCGCTGGCAAGCTTCAGTGAGCCACGTTGTGCGTGCGGCTTTGGATGAGGGGTTGGTTCTGCATGAGCGGGCATGATCGTGCGAGTTTCATGTTGAGCCGGGCTGAGGATGACTTCGCCGATCTTCAGCGGATGCTGGGGGCCGGTGGGTTCACTGAGGCCAACTTCGGTTTCCGCGCCCAGCAGGCGGTCGAGAAGGCCCTCAAGGCATGGCTCATCGCCCTTGACGTGGCGCCGCCCCGGACGCACGATTTGGGCGCTCTGATGCGGCTGATCCAGACTGAGAATCACGAGATCGACCCGCACCGTGACCTGGTCGATCTCAATCCGTTTGCCGTCGAGTTTCGGTACGACCCGATGCCGGCCGATCTGGAGCCCCTGAACCGAGCCACCCTCGTCCAGGACGTCGAAGGCCTCGTCGCCCACGTCCGTTCCATCATCGACGCCGCATCCGGGGAGCCCGACTAACCCCCCCCGCCGCCACCTCGCCCTCCGCGTTCGTCATCATCCCACCAACTTCCCCGACGACCCAACGATCCGGTATGTCTCGGTACACAGCTTCGTAATCGACTCCCCGACCGCCTCCTGCGCCTTCGCCACGCTATCTGTCTCGCCCAAGGTCCGCTCAAACGCCTGGCGGATCTCGGTACCAACGTTTATCTTGCTGATCCCGTTCTGCGCCGCCTCGCGCAGGTACTCCGCCTGGATTCCCGAGCCGCCGTGCAGCACCATCGGCACGCCCGTCGCCTCGCGAAGCACCTTCAGGTGCTCGACGTTCAGCCGCGCCTGCACCTTGTCCTGATCTCGCCCGGCCTCTGAGACCGCGCCGTGGATGTTGCCGATGGCGACTGACAGCCAGTCGCATTCGCTCTCGTCGACGAACCGCTCTGCCTCGGCCGGGTCGGTGAAGCCCTGCCCGCTCGCGAACAGCTCCTCATACGGCGGCAGTGGTCCCGCCTCATGCCCGAGCACGGCTCCCAATTCCGCCTCAACGGGGACGTTGCTCGGGTGAGCCATGTCCGCGACTGCTTTGGTGCAGGCGATGTTCTCATCCAGGCTGAGCCGCGAGCCGTCGATCATCACCGAGTCGTAACCCAGTTCCAGCGCCTCTGCGATCATTGCTTTCCAGTCCACCGCCTCGCCGTCCTCATCGATGACCGGCACGTGATCGAGGTGCAGTCGCGAGACCTCGCGGTTCGCGAGCGCCTTGTACTCCGCGGCAACCGCCGCGAAGCTCTGCGCGCCGAACTTCTCGATGTCTGGTCGCGCGACCTCAACGAGGCCGAAGGTGTTCAGCTCCGTCAGTGTCGCGATGATCGGCTCGACCATAGGCAGGTGAGCCGCGTTGAATGCCGGCACCAGCACGCCCACATCGGCCGCCTTGCGCATCAGATCCATCCACGCTACGTTCGCCAAGCTCATTCTCGTCAGTCTCCTCAGTCTTTCATGTACGCTCAATCCCGTCCCGGCAGGCCGGGGCGGTCGTTGGCAGCATCCGTCAGTGGCGTGGCGCGCAGCCCTGAGATAGGCCGGTCCGCGCTCTCGATTACATACGTCTTTCCTGCTTCCGTGTCGAAGGCAACCACGTCGTTGCCCGACCGGGCAACCGTCTGCCCGCCAGTGTTCACGACGCACTCGCCGTCCCAAGGGTTCGCCAGAACGCACGCCTGCCCGAGCAGGCTCTCCACCTCAACCAGTCGCACCTCCCCGGCCGCGATGTCCGCCGCGACCATGAACCCGCCCTCCGCCCGCAAGCGAAACACCCCCGACCACGCCTCGCTGACCGCCGGAGCCACGCGAATGATCCCGCCGTGGCTCTGCAACACGATCTCCTGCAGAGCATACGCGCTTAGGCCGCCAGCGTCCAGGAACGGCGCCGCCGCGAGCCCATCAGGATGCACGCTGGAGTCGTTGCTGTCCCATCCGCCATATCGGAAACGGTTGTATCTCCGCGCGTGATCCGCCAGAAGCGAACACGCCTCCTCGCCCAGCCCAAGTCGCGCCGCCCAGATGGAATCCATCGACCAGCCATGCACGAGCGGGAAGAGCCGGTGCTCAAACGTGCGCACTGCTAGCTCATGGTCATCCGAATCAATGCCGCTCAGACCGAAGGGGAACACGCGGTAAAGCTGCGGGTTCTCCCGGTTGATCCTCTCCGGGAATTGCCCGAGGGCCGCCGCCGGCGCGTAGACGTCCACCGTCGAATCGATCCGGCTCTCCTCCGTCCAGAGCGCTCGCGGCAAGGCGGGCAACCTGCTCAGCACATCCTCGCACCGTTCCCTCAACTCGCGGTCAGCATCATACTGATCCGACAGCCGGATGAACTCAGGCAGGATCGCCCTCAGGCCATCGATCGTATCGGCCGGATCTCGCACCATCCACCATGTCTCAAGCGCGTTCGCCGGATCCAAATGGTAGAGCCCGTCATCGCCCTCGCGCAGGAGGCTCGTGACGAATGCGGCAACGCCTCGGAGGATCGGGTAGGCGCGTTCGCGCAGGAACGTCTCATCTCCGGAGTAGCGGGAGTGCGTCAAGTAATGCCAGCAAACCTCAAGCCCGGCGGTGAATAGGAATCCCACATGCGGATTGTATCCCTCGAACTTGCCATAGGGCCCCGCCTGCGGGTCCCATGCCGGGTACTCGTCTAGGGCAGTCGGCTGGCCGTGGGTCTCAAGCACGAGGTCCTCCGCATGCCCCCACGGCGTCACCGTCTCAGGAATCCACAGGCCCGGCAGGCCCCACATCTTCTGCGTTTGCGCGCGCAGATACGGCGTCATCCGCGAGTAGAAATCGGCGAATCCACGAGCCATTTCCAGCCGATTCGCCGCGTACAGCGGCATGTACGTGAACCGCACCTCCTGCACCCATTCGGAGATGCCCCAGTTCCGCTGATCTCCCACCATCAGCCCCGCGCCGCCGTCCCATTTCGCCGGGATGTCCCCGCGATTCGTGCATCCCAGCGTGTACAGATGCACGTGGTACGCCGCCGTGAGCCAGTCAGCCGTCCTGTCCTCACTCGTCAGCCGGAGAAACGACCGGCCCCAATACCCTCTCCACCATTCCTCGTGCTGCCTCGCCAACTCGCCCGCCGGGGTCGCGAGCGCCTTCTGTAGTTCCTCCCGCGCCGCCTCAAGCGGCTCGCCGCGCGGTGTCACCGCCGCGGCAATGAGGATCCGACAACTCCCGGAGCCGATCTCAATCGTCGCCGTCTGACCCTCCACTGACGTCGTGCCATTGCCTGATTGCGAGCCGCCTACGGTCAGCACGATCGCCGTGCCGCGGCCCTTCAGCGGGTCGTCTCCCTCGCGGTAGAAGCCGTCCATGCCCGTGTTCGCGAGATGCGGACGCGCCGCGCGCTCATGCACCTCGCTCGCCCATGCCTCTCCCTCGCCCGCGCCGACCGTCATCATGTCGCGCCACTCGCCTAACTCCACCCCCACCGGCCCGAGAGTCCCATCGGGATCATCCACATCCACCACGAGCACGTTCAGTTCGGGATGCCCCCAGACCGCAATCCGTGCCTCGCCGACCTCCAGCGCCACCCGCCCCCTGTAGAGATCCAGCCGCTGCCGGAAGTGGCGCCCTGCCGCTTCCTTGGTCTCCGCGCCGAAGCGCACCCGCACGTGCCCGGGGCTTACATTGTTGAAGAACCGACTCCCGGGCAGCGCATCTGGCGGCTCCTGAAAGCCCCAGCAGTCCGACTTCGTCAGATGCACTCGCAGCGACCCGTCCCACCGCACCATCGCCGACAGATCTCCGCCGCCCGTGGGCATCGCATCCCACGGCTCCGGCGAGGGAGTGGTGTAGACCACATCATTCCGAGACACGATAGCCTGTGGATCGATCAACCACTCTTGCGCCTCGGCATCATACGCGATCGGCTGTGCGCGCGCCGCCGATCCAACCATCCCAATACACAGAGTCGAGAGCATAGTCCCCCTCAGTCCGGTCGTACTTCGTGCCCTTCGTGTCTTCGTGGTTTCTTCCCGTCACTCCACCACCAGCGCCACGCCGATCGGGTGGAAGTAGTGGATCAGCGTCCAGATGATGAGTATCACCGAGTTCCCGACGATGATCCCAATCGCCGCGGGCCGCACCCGCTCGTAGACTCGGTGGCCGCCGAAGTGTTTGATCGTCTTCTTGATGACCCACCCGACGAAGATCGAGAACCCGTAGCGGTCCGCCATGAACTGCGGTCCCATGATCGCCGCGTAGCCAAGCGGGTGCAGCGGCCACCAGGCAAATCGCTGTCTGAGGATGTGGATCACGAACACAATGCCTGCCCCAAGCCCCATCTGCCAGTACTGCTGCGCCTCGAACGTCTGGGTCGCGACGATCATGCGGTTTATGTCATTCGGCAGGCCGGCGCCCGAGTGCTTCGGCCACCACCCGAGGCCCGGCACGCTGCGGCTGTAGATCGCGTAGATCGATGGGATGTGCGAGGCAAGCAGCGCCAAGACCAGCGCGCCGGCCATCAGCCAGAATGCCCTCCGCGCCTTCAGCGACCCCAATTCTGAAATCTTGTACCCCTGGAAGATGTTCGCCATCGTGCACGAAGCGGTGTCTTGGATCTTACGCCCCATGAAGCCAAGCGCAGTGATCGTCTGCGTGCCCAGCGTCCTTGGGCCCACGAGCCGCGGCAGCAGGACTTGCGGACCGGCAATCGGCGTCCACACCGCGAACACTCCGGATTCGGCGACTAAGCGGCTCAGCACCAGGATCGACACCACGTAGAACACCATCATCAGCAGCGACGCCCACACCGAGGCTCCAGCCGCCGCTCCCCACATGCAGATGACCACAAGCGAGCCGAAGAACCCGAAAAACACCATCCGGTACGACATCGGCTCCTCGCTGTCGTCCACCCCCGAGCGGTTGGATAACGCCGCCAACGCGATCTCTCGAAGCCGGTGCCTCGCCATGTATATGTAAGATCCAGCGACCACGAAATACGCGCCGATGCCCTGCATCTGGAAGAACTCGTGCATCTCCGTGAGCCCGCACGCGTCTCGCGCCACCATCCACAGTCGCCGCACCACCCAGAAGAACCACAGGCTCCCGCCCATGTCGTCCGCGATGAGGTACGTCACGCCGATCATCTCGAAGTACCAGTAGTGCGGGAAGTAGTTGAGTTGCGTCCAGGGCCGGCCCGTGAACACCACCTCGATCGTGGCCATCAGGTCCGTTTCGGGGATGATCGGCCAGTAGTGGTGGAGCGCGTTCTTCGTGTAGAAGAAGACGGGGATCCCAAACGCTATCCAGAACAGCCAGCTGCGGAAGACCGACGGCATCATCTCGCCGTCGTTGGTGTACGTGACCATCTCAACCGGCACGCGCGCGAGGGGAAAGAGCATGTGCTCGTCGTCCGCCCAGCGTCTCCGAAACGCCGCCGCGAGAGTCGCTTGCAGCAGTAGCAGCGCGAGGATGTATGGCGTCCACAGCACCAGAGGCTGCACCCACGCGCCCCATGGAATGCCCGCGCCCGCCGGCAGACCCTCAAACGCCCACGCGATCACGGGGCTATCGGGGTCTTTCGAACACACGATCCACTCGGGGATGTAGTCGAAGAACGTCTGCTCGTACTTGTTCTCGGGCGTAGCGTAGTGGGGGACTGATATCAGCGCCTGGTACAGGTACGTCACGAGCTGCTGCCCCGGAAAGCCGGCCATGACCAGGATCGCGACGTATACGTAGCAAAGCTGCGCGGTCTCAAACAGCTTCCGCCCGACCGTCTTCAAGGCTGCGTAGTTCGCCAATAGCAGCAGGAAGACCGCGAACACCGCGGCCCTGGGCAGGTGGCCGAAACCTATGAGGTCGTATCGCACCAACGCCGAGAACGCTCCCCCGGCAGCAATAGCGACCGCCGCAATGAGGGCGATCGCCAGAGTACCGGGTAACAGCGGCTGTTTCTCTTCCGACTCCATGCTATCTCCAGCAACGGGTGTCAATCTGCGAAGACGGACCTTCGCCACGCGTCGTCTGCGTCCCTTCGCTCACCGGCCTCGGCAAGGCAGGCGCCCTCGCCGGTGCATTCCACTCCCCGTCTATGCTATACTGCCTCCCAACAACGATGCGCTTCCCCTGGAGGTCGGTCTCTTGAAGTGGGCAATGACTGTCGGTAAGTTCGCGGTCGTAGGCGTCGCCGCAGGAACGGTCGGCGGGCTGTTTGGCGTGGGTGGCGGGATCGTGATGGTGCCCGTCCTGGTCCTCTTCTTCAGCTTTGCCCAGCACATGGCTCAGGGCACCAGCCTCGCCGCCATGATCCCCTTGGCAATCGCCGGGATGCTCCGTTACCACTTCAAGGGCAATGTCGACTGGCCCACGGCAACGGGCCTTGCCATCGGCTGCGTCATCGGCGTGACTTTCATCGGCGCCCCCTATGCCCACCTGATCAAGGACACGGTCCTCCGCCAGATGTTTGGCGCGTTCATGATCCTCGCCGGCCTGCGCATGCTCGGCTTCTTCAAGCTCATCGGCGCGGCGCTCGGCATCGGCCAAGGGTAATCGCCGATGCCCATCGGCCTCGTATCTCGAGGCGGCAAGCTCGTCGACGTTACGCGTTCGGAGCACGTCCCAGTCTTCGGAGGTTGACCGGATGGCTAAAGTCGGCCGCATCTCCAAAGTTGATCTGCTCATCATGGCGCTGGCCGTCGTCCTCGCCATCGCGGTGGTAATCTGCAAGCTCGCCCACGTCTCCCCGGGCATCGCGTTCACCGTGGCCTGCCTTTCGCTGTTGCCGCCGGCGGCCATCATGGGCAAAGCCACTGAGGAACTCGCCAAGTACGTCGGCTCTACGATTGGCGGGCTGCTCAACGCGACCTTCGGCAACGCGACCGAACTGATCGTCGCCATCTTCGCGCTGAAGGCCGGCATGTTCGATGTTGTCAAAGCCAGCATCACCGGCTCCATCATCGGCAACGTGCTCGTCGTTCTCGGCTTCGCCGCCCTCGTCGGCGGGTGGAAGAAGCGCGAGCAGCAGTTCCACGTCGTCGCCGCCAGCTCCAACGCATCAATGCTCCTGCTGGCCGTCGTCGCGCTGCTCGTCCCCGCCATCTTCATCCACGCCACTCCCGCTGAGGTCGCCGGCGACCAGACGGTCCTCAGCCTAGGCTTCTGGGTGGCTGTCGTCCTGATCGTTGCCTATGGAGCGGGCCTGCTCTTCTCCCTCAAGACCCATCGCGACGTTTTCGATGGTGACACTGACCACGAGGAGCCCGCATGGTCTCGCGCCTTCGCGATCGCTGTTCTCGTCGGCGCGACGATCATCGTATCGTTCAACTCCGAGGTCCTCGTTGTGGCGCTTGAGCCGATCCTCGAGCACGGCTCGCTGTCGCCGCTCTTCGTCGGCGTCATCATATTGCCGTTCGTCGGCAACGCCGCCGAGCACGCCGGCGCCGTCTTCCTGGCCGCCAAGGACAAGATGGACATCGCGCTCACCATCGCCGTCGGTTCCAGCACGCAGGTCGCTCTCTTCGTCGCGCCGGTGCTGATCTTCATAAGCTGGGCGATGGGCACGCCGATGACGTACATCTTCGAGGTGCCTGAGATCGTCGTCATCGCCGCGGCGGTGGCGATCGTGAACTTCATCTCCTTCGACGGGAAGACGAACTGGTTCGAGGGCTTCTTGCTGCTCGCGACCTACGCCATCATGGCGCTGACATTCTACTTCATCCCGCTCGGGTGAGAGATAGCCGTGTCCCACCGTGGCGCAGGCATACCTGCCTGCGGCCGTCAAGTCGCACGCACGTGTCCCGGAGAGCACGCCAATGTACGACGACGCCATCATCAACTCATACTCGCCCGACGACTGGCTCCTTGGCGAGTTGGCGCGGAAGCGGCCCGAGTACTTCCTCGCCGAGTGGCTTCTCAAAGGCGGCGACCTGGACTCGTGGCGCGAGAAGCTCACCTCCGGCCTCCGCGCGGCGCTTGCGCTGGACAGCGTTGAGCCCGTCGAGCGTGACGTGAAGCTCCTCGATCGCTACGAGGATGATGGCATCACCTTCGACCGCCTCCTCATCACCACTGAGACGGGCGTCTCCGTGCCGGCGCTGATGCTCCTCCCTCACACGTGGGACTTGCCGCTGCCTGGTGTCGTCGTTTGCCCAGATAGGGGAGAGTCGAAGTTCGCGACCGTGCTGCCACGCTGGACGATGCCGGGCGATCCGGATCGCTCGCTCGTGCGGCGGTTGGTGGACGATCACAACATCGTCTTAGTCATCGATCCAATCGGCGGGGGCGAGCGCGCGGCGAATGAACTCGGTCAAGCCGCCGTCGGCGCCTGGATGGGACGGCCGTTGCTCGGCCGCGCTGTCCATGAGGCTATCTGCGGCATCGACGTGCTTGAGCCAATGCAGCAAGTCGCGACCGACCGTCTCGCGGTCGTCGGATTCGGCACGGGCGGCGCGGCGGCGCTTCATGCCCTCGCCCTCGACAAGCGATTCCGCGTCGGCGCCGTGTCGGGGCAGCTAGGCAGTCACGCCGACCGCGTGCGCCATCTCATTAAGCATCGCTGGCAGGGGATCGAGGACCAACTCCTTACGATGTGCCCTGGGGTGTTTGGGCTTGCTGAGCTATCCGACGTCGCCTCGCTCTGCGCGCCCCAGCCGCTTATGATGATCCACGCCGAGGGCGATCCCGGATGCCCGGTCGATTCCGCTCGTGAGTGCGCTCAGGAGATTCGCGACGGCTTTGCCAAGTCCGGTGCCAAGGGGCTCTTCAACGCCAACTTCCTCCCCGAGTTCTCCTCGCGCGCCGCCGAGGACATCCGCGAGTTCCTCAAGCTCCACCTCACCGGTCAGTATTTGTAGGCGCGCGATTCATCGCGCCCTGCTGTCGCCGTTCTTGCCCCTTCCGGGCACCCACGCTATACTCTCCCCGTTGTATGTGAGTACCTGCCGCGTAGCGACGGGCTTCCAGCCCGTCGAAATGCCGTCCCCGCATTCCCTATGCTCAAACTACTTTCCACAACCTACCAAGCCCGCGAATTGCTCTGGGCCTTCATCGAGCGCGAGATCAAGACGCGCTACCGGCGCTCGTTTCTGGGCCTGCTCTGGTCGTTGATCACGCCCCTCTATCAGGTCGCTCTGATGACCGTCGTCGTCAAGATGATTTGGCACAAGCCCGACGATGACTACTCGGTGAAGGTGCTCTGCGGGCTCGTTGTCTGGACGTTCTTCTCGTCGGGGATCACGACTTCGTGCGCGTCGTTCCTGCGCTCGCGTGATCTCGTAAAGCGCGTCCCGCTGCCTCGGCAGATTATTCCATGGTCGGTCGTGGGGAGTTGCTTCTTCCACCTGGCCATGTCGATCGTCGTGCTGATGGTACTGCTCGTCATCATCCCCATCGTCATCCGCACTCCCGGCCAATCGTTTCGGCCTCAGTGGCTGAGTTGGGAGACGCTCTTCCTGCCGGTGCTGGTGGGGCTGGAGTTGATGATGGTGATGGGGATCGCGCTGATTCTCTCGCTGCTCCACACCATGTACCACGACGTTGAGTACATCGTCACGAACCTGGTCGGGGCCTTCTACTTCCTCACGCCAATCATCTGGAACATCGATCCCGTCTGGGTCGAGAGCGAGACCGTGCGCGCGCTGATCTGGTACAACCCGATGGCGACCTACTGTGAGGGCGTGCGCGGCATCATCATGCGCCACGAACTCCCGCCGCTCGGGCCGATGCTCACGACGGGCGCCTTCTCGATTCTCTGTTTCATTGTCGGCCTCTGGTTCTTCCGCCGCCGCGAGTGGCAGCTGCCGGAGGTGGTCTAGTGAGCGCGCCAGAGCCCGCCATCGACGTTCGCAATGTCTCCAAGACTTACTGCGGCCTCCGCCACGCCAGCCGCTCGCTGAAGACAACCGTGCTCGGAAGGCTGAAAGGTCAGCGGCTGGTCTGTGATGAGCCCGCGCTCCGCGGAGTGTCGATGACGGTCATGCCCGGGGAAGCGGTCGGCATCATCGGGCCCAACGGCTCCGGCAAGACCACGCTGCTGGGCATCATGTCCGACGTCCTCGTCCCGACTGAAGGCGAGGTCATAACCCGCGGACGCATCTGCGTGCTGCTTGAGGCGGCGGTGGGGTTCCACCCCGATCTGACCGGCGTCGAGAATACGGTTCTGCAGGGCATGATCCTTGGCATGAAGCGCCACGATGTCGTCGCGCGGATCGAGGAGATCATCGCCTTTGCCGACGCTTCCGGCTACATCGACCACCCTGTCCGCACTTACTCGCTGGGGCAGCGCGCCCGGCTGGGGTTCTCCGTCGCCGCTCACTTGGAGCCCGACGTGTTGCTCGTAGACGAGGTCCTCGCCGTCGCGGATGAGGAGTTCCACCGCGTCTGCTACGACAAGATCCGCGAACTTCGAGAGACCGGTTGCGCGGTGGTGTTCGTGACTCACGTGATGCAGCAGGTCCGCGAGGTCTGCGACCGCGTTCTCCTTCTGGATGATGGCCTGATCGCCAAGGAGGGCCCTACCGACGAGGTCATCGAGTATTACGAGCAGCTTACCACCGACCACCTCTCCGAAAAGTAGGGTCCCACGCTCCCCCTGGCGAACCTGCACGCAGCCCACGATTGAGGTGACCGTCCGTGAAACGCCGATCGTTTCTCGCCAGCGTCTCTGCAGCATCGCTGATCCCCTCCGCCATATCCGCCGCCACGAGTCGGCGTCGCGCTGCGGCCGACCCGTCGGACACGCTCCTGATGGTCGATGATCGGCCGATGCTCTATCGCCCGGGGACGAGGCGTGTCCTTCGCCCGCTTGATCGCCATCCCGGCAATCCTGTGCTCCCCGACCGCGAGTTCCCGTGGGAGGTGGCGATTGCCTGGAACAGCATCCATCGCGATCCCAACACGGGGCTGTATCAGCTCTGGTACCAGGCCTTCTCCGGCAGCCAGGCTCAGGAGCGAACGCACGGCTGCGTGGTCTGTTACGCCGAGAGCGATGACGGAATCTCGTGGCGCAAACCGAACTTGGGCCTGTTCAGCTACAACGGAATTGACGAGACGAACATCGTCCTCATCGGCAACGGCGGACACTCGACGCGCTACGGAGCATCGGTCGTGGTCGATCCGCGCGATCCAGATCCATCCCGCCGGTACAAGATGGCTCACTTCGATTTCTCCATTGACCGGGGCGTCGAGCGGCCGGGCCTCTGCGTTGCGTTCTCTCCCGACGGGATCCACTGGACGAAGCACCCCAGAGCGCCCTTGCTGCCCGCCGCCTACGGGACCCGTGGCAGTGAAGTCCCCTACGCCGATGAGCCGGGCAACGAGTGGCTCATCCCGCTGTCGATCTCAGACGCGACCGATGCCCTCTACGACCCCGTGCGGAAGGTGTTCGCCATCTACGGGAAGATGTGGGTCGACGGCCCGGATGGGACGATGTTTGGCAAGCACGCGATGCATCGCACCGAAAGCCGGGACTTCATCCACTGGTCGCGCCCGGAGCTGCTACTCGCGCCTGATGAGTTCGATCCGGAGTACGTGGAGTTCCACACCTCGCCCGTTTTCCACTACAACGACGGCTACTTCGCCCTGCTGCAGATTCTCAACCGCGCCGAGCGCGGCGGGATCATGGACATCGAACTCGCCCTCAGCGAGGACGGGATCCGCTGGCAGCGACCGTTCCGCAGCCCGTTCTTACTGCCCAGGAATCCCGAGGGCGGATTCGATGGCGGCAGCATCTTCAACAACCCGAACCCGATTCCTCATGGCGACGAAGTGCGGTTCTACTACGGGGGGTACTCCGAGGGAGCAACGGGCGCCAACGACTACGAGCTCGTCACCGGGATCGGTCTGGCGACGATGCCCCGCGATCGGATGGCGAGCGTCCGTCCCATCGGCGAAGTCGGGCAGATCACCCTCCGCCCGCGCGCCTTCAAGCGCAACCAAGCCCTCACCATCAACGCCGATGCGTCCTCAGGCAGCATCGCAGTCGAGGTGCTCGACGCCTCGGGTCGGCGTGTCCGTGGCTTCGCGCGGGAAGACGCGACTCCCATCACGGGCGACTCCCTCGCCCACGATGTCGCCTGGGGGGGCAAGCGCATCTCCGATCTCCCGCCGGGCGACTGTCACCTCCGCCTGCATCTGCGCAATGCCGACGTGTTCGCGCTAACCTTCGACTGACGTCACGCGGAGCGCCACGTCATCCGCGAACGCCGGCGACTCCACAGCCAGCGCCCCGCCTCCATGCCTGACTGTCTCCTCCGTCGCCTCGCCGGTCAGCACGTCAACCCACTCCACGCGGTACTCGCCTTTGGGGATGTTGATCGTGGTGCTCAATGCCTCCGCCGCGTGGCCCGGCTCCGACCGGCAGAGGTAGATGCCATACTGCCGTCCGGCCTCCGCCAGCGCCTGCCCAAGCACTCCCTCGGGAAGCTCGCCAAGGGCCGATGCATCCGGCGCCATATCAATGAACCCAAGCTCCCCCATGAACCCAGTCAGCACGCGCAACTGCCGCCGGAACTCCACACCTCCGCTCCCAGGCTGCGTGTCCGGATACTCAAACGTCCCGTCCTCATGCCCCACGGTGAACGAGTAATCCAGGTTGTTGTACAGCGCCCCGCCCGCCATGATGAACGCCCAGGCCTCCATCCGGTAGTGCCGCTCCGCCGTGCCCCTGAAGCCGGTCTCGTTGTCTCCGATGGCCAGACCCAGCCCGTAGTTCATCTCCACCGTGTCGGGCGGAAACGCATAGTGGAAGTTCAGGATCGAGACGTTCGGATGCGCGGTATCGACCTTCTTGCGGCCATTCTCGATGTTGAGCGAGATCAGGTGCGGCGACGCGGCGTCCTTCTCCGCGTCGACGATCACGTCCACGATTGCGTGCTGCCAGTCGTCTGGCACGTCCCGTTGATACGGCTCGTTCATGATCTCATAGTACAGGTTGTCGAATTCGCTCAGCTCCGCGACCACCTTGCGCGTCATCGCCTCCTGCACCGCAAGCATCCCGTCGTGCCTGTCCAGCGTGTAGACGTCGGTCATACTCGGGTCGCCGATGTCGTTCACGTTGTTCGCCGCGTTCATCGGGCTCAGGTCCCACATCTTCTCGTTGTAGAACGGGCAGAACAAGCAGACCTCAACCACAATGCCTTGCGCCGACGCGTGCGCGATGAACCCCTTGAGCCGCTCGAAGTACGCCGGGCTCCACTTCGTTAGGTCGAACTTGTTGCCACCGTTCGCGTAGCCCGGCTCCTGGCTGCGCGCGAACGGGCTCTGGAAACTCCCCGTCGCCGGCGCCAGCGTGTTGCGCTCGATGTTGAACGCCCCAACAGGCTCGCAGTACGCGCCGACGAACATCCGCGTGTGGTTCATGCCATCCTGCGCCAGCGTGTCGAGGTACTTTGCGTAATCGAAGTCCCCGTTGAGCACCGCGCCATAGTGCTCCGCCGACGTGATGAGCAGCGTCGGCTCACCGCGAAACAGGAAGTAATGCGGATTCTTCGGATGCAGAGCGAACGGTTCGGCTGTGGCCTTCGCCGCCATCGTCATGAGTACCACTCCAATCACCAGATATGCGCGCGCTGTCATCGTCCTGCCTCGGTGACCGGCCGGCTCCCGTCGAACGTGAACGAGCCGGCAGCGGTCTCTATCGTGATCACTGCACTGCCGTATTCCGACCTCATCCACCCAGAGTCATGAAGCATCGCCGGCGGATGAGGTCTCGCTTTGCCGCTGATCTTGATGCTCATATCCCTCGTGTCGACCGCCACCGCGTCCCCGTTCGTCAGCCTTCCACGCACTTCATGCCCCTCCATCACCGGCATGGGCAGTGCCTCAACGAAAGCGGCCTCGCTCTCGTACTGATCCAGGTCCGACACCTGCAGCACGTGGTAGCCGTTCGGCAGCGCGTAGCGAGCGCACAGCCCCTTGCCAACGCGGTACAGGTCCCAGTCGCCCACGCGTCGCGCGGTGATGCCCCCATCCTCAAACAGCGTCCCCTGGCCGAGCATCCAATTCTCGTGCTGGACGACCTGGCCGCGCGCCTCGTGGCGCCGCTTGTTCGGCGTCACGCCTGCCGCGATCACCTCAACGCGCAGGTTCCGCGATGGGTCCGCGCCGAACATCACGCACGAGTGCCGCACCTGATGGCTCCATCCGTTCGAGTGCATCGACCCCATCGAGATGTGGGGCGTGTTGTAGTAGTAGATCGCCCCCGGCTGCCACTTCTGCGTGGCCCAGTTCTCGTCGCGTGGCCATCCCAGGTACCGCTGGCCCGTGTATGTCCACGGCCCATGCGCGCTCGCCTCTGATGCCAGCGCGAGAACCGCCGGATGCGGAGTGAGGTCCGTGCAGGCGTAGAGCATCCCCTCATCCTGCTTCAGTCGCGGCTCATTGCCGCTGGCATAGTGCTCGCCCGCCGGCTCCAAGCCCTCGACGCGCGCCGTCTCGTAGTCAAACCGCGCTTCGCCCAGCCCCGGCGCCAGCCACACGGTCGGCAGGAAGCCATCGTACCGGTTGTCCTCGAGATACGCGATCTTCCGCGCCGTCAGCGAGTCATGCCCATCCGCCGTCCGACAGCGCAACGCCGGGCCGCCGAGGTACCCGTCCACGCCCATCACCAGCCGCTCGGCCAGCATCACGTTCAGGAGGTCCTCCGCCTTCGCCCTCAAGCCTTCCACGGGCGCGTGCTGCGCCAGCACGATCAGGGGGTTCGAGTAGTGGTACTGGTAGCACGGCGAGTTCCACTCCACCCAACCCCGCTCAAACCGCAGCGTGAGATGCTTGTCGACCGCCCGCACCTGTTCGCTCAGATCCTCCCTGTCGAAGGCCTTGGCGAACAGGACAATCGTCAGGTGCATCAGATCATGGTTCTCGGTGTGGATCGGCGGCCATCGCGACATCGTGCTCAGGTCAGTGCGCGGCCACGCCGTCAGGATCCCAATCAGATGGGCCTTGGCCGCGTCCGACAGCAGAGGGGAGTGCTGAAAGTCCAGCAGCGTATTGAGGAACCGGATGAAGTAGATATCGGGGTCGCCCGTAAGCTTCGCGGCCTCGAAGAACCGACTAGCCTCCGCCGCATCCGTCGTAGGTCGGATCTCCTGATCCGACGCCGTGCCTTCAGCCATCACCAGCCGCGCGTGATTCAGCGCCCAGAGCCGCCCATCCGTCGGCGCGAGTTCCGGCTCCATTCGCGCAAACCGCTCCGCAACCCACGCGACATACTCCGCCTTGCGCCGATCGATCTCCCGGGACAATCACATCACACCTTCAGTGAGGGTACATAACGCCTGCGTGGCGTGAGCGTCTCGCTCATGTGCCGTCCGCTTCGAGCTTGCCCAGTTCAATGATGGCTTCCAGGTCCTCTGCGTCCGCTGGCGCGAATTCTTGCACCTTGTCACGCACTTCGGCTAACGCCTCGTCGTCGGCGAGGCCCAGCATCCGCGATAGATCGGCCACGTCGATGGCGCGGCTTGAGCGCAGCTTCAGTAATACGATGTAGGGGAGCGGGAGCACCGGCAAGCCGTCGCCATCGCGATTGTCGCCGGCGGCTGCGATGGCGGACCCCACCCATGGCTCCGCGCAGACCAGGATGTCGACCTCGACTCCCTCCGGTGAACGCCAGATCGTGCCGCCGATGGTGAGGTCGCCCATCCGCTCCCACCCGGCTGCCGCGAGGCGCGCGCAAGCCTCTCTGTGGTCCGCCGGCGCCACGGCCACGTCGAGATCCAGTGTTGCGCGCTCCGGCATGTACAGCCGCGTTGCCACGCCGCCTACCACGGCCCACGCGAGATCACCCAGGACGTCCGACAGGTTGGGCCAGTGCATGTGGGGCTCCCTTTTCCAAAGCGCGCGCAGGTCGCTCCCCGACCCGGGGCGCTGTCGCCGGCGGCACAGGTCAATGATGAAGGCTCGCCGCTCCGCCACGGTTTGCATCGCCATATCGCCCGTCATGAATGACCTCCGTCCTACCCCTTCAACCCCGACAACACGATTCCCTTGACGAAGTACCTTTGCCCCAGGATGAACACGATCAGCACCGGCAGCAGCACCATCATCGATGCCGCCATGAGGAGCGTCCATTCTGTGTTGTACTGGCCCATGAACGCGTAGAGCCCAATCGGCAGCGTCTTCTTCTCCGGGCTGCTGATGACGATCAGCGGCCACATGAACGAGTTCCAGTTGCCCAAGAACACGAACGTTGTCAGCGTCGCCAGCGCCGGTTTGCTCAACGGTAGGATCACGTTCGTGTAGATCCGCCACTTGCCGCAGCCATCGATTCGCGCCGCGTCCTCGAGTTCCGTTGGGATCGTCACGAAGAACTGGCGCAGCATGAACGTGCCGTACGCCGAGAACATCGCAGGCAGGATCAGCGCCGCGTAGGTGTCGATCAGGTGCATCATCCGAAGCAGGATGAAGACCGGGATCATCGTCACCACGTATGGCACCATCAACGTCCCGAGGTAGCCCAGGAACAGCTTGTCCCGGCCCGGAAAGTTCAGCCGCGCGAACGCGTAGGCTGCCAGGCTGCTCGTCAACACCTGCCCGATCGTCACGCAGATCGCCACCAGCACGGAGTTCAGGTAGAACACTGCGAACGCGCTCTTGATGTGGAAGCCCTCGAAGCTCACCGGGCCGATTTGGAATGTCTTCCCGAACAGATCGAATCGCAACGCATACGGGATGCTGAACCCCAGCCACGGCCTCCGCAAGGTCAGCGCGTTCCACGCGTCCGGGTAGTTGTTCCACTGCACGTGAAGCTCTCGGATCGGCTCAAACGTTGGCTGCAGCACCTTCTTGCCCGTGTCTCGATAGAGCGGCAGCGCGACGATCTCGCCCTCCCGCGATGCCGGTTCGAGGATCATCACAACCTTCGCGTCCTCGATGTTCCGACACTCCACGACCTTCAGTTCCGCCACGCCCTCCGTCGTCGCCGTGAACAGCTTCTTGTCTCCGCCTTCGTGGGTCAGGCGTCCCGCCTGACGCTGTTCGACCCACTCCCCATCCACTTCCTCAACCTCCGGCGCCCAGGCTGTCAGTTGCTTCTGCGGGATCCACTGCGGCGGGTAGGCGAAGATCGCGCCCTTCGCCTTCAGCGAGGTCGAGATCATCCATACCAGCGGCATCATGAAGCTGATGCACCCGAGCGAGAGCACGATGAAGAGGACGACCTTCCCGATCCGCGCGTTGCGCTTCGCGCGAGCCTTCGTGGCCGCTGCTACCACCGATTCATCGATGTGCGCGCGCTCGTTCTTCACAGGTAGTCGACGCCCTTCCGTCCGTGTCGCCACTGCACAAGCGTCAGCAGGAAGACGACAGCAAACAGGATCATCGCCAGCGCCGACGCTCGGCCCATCTTGAACCACTCGAACGCGTGGTTGTAGACGTAGTAAAGCAGGTTCGTCGTCGCCCCGGCCGGGCCGCCGCGCGTCAGCATGTGGATGCCCACGAATCCCGATTGGAACCCGTGGATGACGCTCATCACCAGGATGAAGAACGTCGTCGGCGCGAGCATCGGCCACGTGATGTGCCTCAGCCGGTGCCACCATCCCGCGCCGTCAATTTCCGCCGCCTCGTAGAGCTGCTCCGGGATCCCCTGCAGCCCCGCGAGGTACAGGATGCAGTTCTGTCCGCCGATAGCCGCCCATAGCCCCATGAGGATCAGCGCGGGCTTCGCCCACGTCGGATCGGTCAGCCACTTTAGCGGCTCGCCCGGGTCTTTCAGCCCCAGCGCCTCAAGCGGCATGTTGAGCAATCCGCCCCCCGCCGGCGTTACTACATGCAGCGCCCGCAGCAGGTCGTTGAGCAGTCCGAACTTGGGGTTATAGATCCATCGCCAGAGCATCGCCACCGCGACCGCCGAGCAGATCGACGGTATGAAATACGCGGTCCGGAAGAAGATGATCCCCTTCAGTTTCTGGTTCATCAGGATGGCGCATAGCAGGCTCAGCACCATCCCAATCGGGATCCCCAGCATCAGGAAAAGCGTGTTGTAGCAGTATTGCCAGAACCGCTCGTCGTTCGCTTCCAGGCTTCCGTCATCATCCCTGTGGAAGCCCAGGATGTCTGAGTAATGCTGCGTCCCGACCCAGATGTCGGATATCTCATCATAGCTCGACACCGGCCGCACGGCGTCCCACTCGGTGAAGCTCAGCAGGAACGCGGCCAGGACGGGCAGCAGCGTAAACGCGACGAAGCCGATCGCGTTCGGCGCCAGGAAGAGATACCCTCCCAGCGAGTCCAGGACGCGCGCCTTCAGGCTCCGGCGCCTCACCGTGATCGGTTTGGCATCGGTGGACGCGCCGCAGTGAGGGCATTCCCTCACGCCCTGCTCGATGGGGTCCTTACACTGGGGGCACCGCGAGGTGAGCCCATCTGTGTCGCTTGGCTTCATCGCTCACCAACTGATGTCTTCGTCGTCTTCGCTGTCTTCGTCTGAGGTGGTCATGACTTCTTCGCCTCGGAACACGCTCACGAGGAAGTTCTCGCGCTCGAAGTCCTGGAGGTATGAGGCGACGACATCGCGGTCGATCTGCTTGACCAGGGCGTGGAGCGCGTCCTCATCAAAGTCCTCTTCGAGGATCACGGTCCCCTGGATCGTGTCCGGCCCATAGTGCAGGTCGATCTGCGCCACCCGGCGCTCGTCTCGCCACGCCAGGTAGATCTCTGATGTGTGCGTCCTCATGACTCTCGTCAGGCGATAGTGCACGTCGCTGCTCCGTCAGTCGGGGGTCATCCCACCCGTTCGGCGCGCGTCCCTCAGCCTCCTGCCGACGCTCACGGCTCCCACGCGTATGGGTGAGGCCCGCCGGACTCCACCCATTGGATCGCGCCGTTGGCCAGCACGAAATGGGCGCCGTCGTGGTGTCGGTATTGCACGGACTCCGCGCCGCCGGAAGCGTTCCACTCGCTGTCTCCGTCGAACAGCAAGATGAAGTGGTCGTGGTCGGGGATGTCCTCGAGCTTGAGCCCGCTCGCCGCTTGGTTCATCGCGAATCCGCCCGGCTTGGCCGCCGGGCAGTCAGAGAAGTGCCTCGCGCCCGCAATCGGCAGCGTGCAGTCACTCCAGCGTGCCGCCGGAGGGAGGTAACCGTCATGCTCGCTCGCGTACATTGCCAGTGACATGCCGAGTTGCTCGAGATTCCGGCGACAGAACAACGCATGTGCCTTCGTCCTTGCCCTGAGCATGACCGGAACGGCAAGGCCGATCAGGACGCAGACGAATGCAACCACGATCACCGTGTCCCACCGACGCCATCGCCTCGTGCCGTCCCGTCCCTGTGCAGCCTGTTCCTCTCGCATCATCCACCTCCACCCGCTGAGACGCTTCGCCACGCGTAACGCCTCTGTGTTGCTGTCCCCGTCCCCTCGCCGTTCAGTCCGCCCTCATCAACGGCAGTATCGTCGGCATGTGGCCATGCACCACATGCCTCAGCGCCTCATGTTCTGGCGCGGATAGCGTCGGGTCGGCATCGATCAGCGCGAACGCATCCTCCCGCGCCGCCTCGATGAGCGCCGTATCGCCAAGGATGTCAGCAATTCGCATATCCGGTAGACCCGATTGCCTTGCGCCGGTCAACTCGCCCGGGCCTCTCATGCGCAGGTCCGCCTCCGCCACCTCGAATCCATCGCCTGTCGATTCCAACACCTCGAGCCGCTCCCACGCCGGGTTGTCGCGCGAGGTCGCCGCCACCAGGTAACAAGTCCCTTGCGCCGTCCCTCGTCCAACTCGCCCCCGCAACTGATGCAATTGCGCGAGGCCGAATCGCTCCGCATTCTCGATCACCATCACCGTCGCCGCCGGCACGTCCACGCCCACCTCGATCACCGTCGTCGCCACCAGCACGTCGATCTCGCCCCGGCGGAACTCGTCGGCAACGTTCGCCCCGATGTCCGACCGCAACCGCCCGTGCAAAAGCCCCACGCGCGCGCCCTTCAGCGCGCCCTCCTTCAACTCCTCATGCCGAGCGATCGCCGCCTCAGCTTGCAGGCTGTCAGATTCCTCGATGAGCGGGCAGACGATGAACGCTTGATGCCCGGCCTCCACAGTCTCGCGCACCGCGGCGTATGCCTTGTCGCGGTCCTGCGATGCGATCAATCGCGTCTGCGGCGGCTTGCGCCCGCTTGGCAATTCGTCCAGCACCGACACGTCGCAGTCTCCGTACGCCACCAGCGCCAGCGTCCGCGGGATGGGCGTTGCGGTCATCACGAACAGATGCGGACGCTTGCCCTTGCCCGCCAGACTTGCCCGCTGCAACACCCCGAAGCGATGTTGCTCATCTACTACCACCACCGCAAGATCATCGAATTCCGTCGACTGCTGAAGCAGCGCGTGCGTGCCGACCACCAGCGGGATATCGCCTGATTGCAGCCCCTTGCGGATGCGGTCCTTGTCGCCCTGGGAAAGGCTCCCGGTCAGCAGCACGGGCTTGATGCCCATCGGCCGCAGAAACTCCGTCAAGCTCCGCCGATGCTGCTCCGCGAGGATCTCCGTCGGGGCCAGAAACGCCGCCTGCCGCCTCCCCTGAACGGCCGCCAGCAGCGCGTGCGCGGCGATGATCGTCTTGCCCGATCCCACGTCACCGTGGATGAGCCGAAGTGCCGGCTGGTCAGATCGTAGATCCTTCGTGACTGCCGTCAGAACGCGCTGTTGGGCCTTGGTGAGTTCGAAGGGGAGGGCGCTCTCAAGCTCCGCCCTCACCGAGTCGGGCACCGGCAGCTTCGTCCCCGGCACCGGCTGCGTGAACAGCCGCCTGCGCAGCGCCAGCAGCACTTGGATGATGAACAGCTCCTCGTACGCCAGGCGTCGTCGCGCGTCGTCAGCCTGCCCCGGCGATTGCGGGAAATGCACCGCATGTCGCGCTTCCTCGGCCGGCATCAACTCGCGCGATGGCAGCAGATCCTCCGGCAACACCTCGTCGCCAAGTGGCGGCGTCCGCTCCAGCGCCTGGTCCACCAGGGACCGGAGCATCGGCTGGCTGATGCCCTTTGTCGTGGGGTAGACGGGCACGATCCGGCGCATGTTCAGCGCCTGATTGCTCCCGATCAGCTCACACTCGGGTACTTGGATTGAGGGTCGCGACGCGACGATACGCGTCGTCCCCGAGCACACCAGCTTCATGCCGGGGCGGCACTGTTGCTGGCGATACGGTTGGTTGTACCAGACGAGATCGCCCTCGCCCGAGGCATCCCTGACCGGCACGGTGGTGAGCTGCCGCCGGCCTCGGCGAACCGTCCGCCCTTGCGCGATCACCTCGACCTCGACAACCACCTTCTGGCCCTGATCGATCTCCGCCAGTTCGGCGATGTGTCGACGGTCCTCGTATCGCGCGGGGTAGTGCCTGAGCAGATCGCTGATCGTCCGGATGTGGAGTTGCGCCAGCAACTCCGCTCGCCCCTCGCCAACGCCTTGCAGTTCGGTCACGGGGTGGTTGGGCGCCAGGGCAGAGGGGGGAGGGGCGGCGCGCTTGGTCTTCGGCACGCCCTTCGTCAGCGCTCGGATAGCCTCGAGCGCGTGGTGACAGACCTTCTCTCTGGCGGCGGCATCGAGATCTCCGTAACCGTCAAACATCACGCCGACGCGCAAGATAGCCTGACGCGCGGGCTCATTTGTCGCGGCCCGCGATGCGCTCTCGGCCCAGCGGCTCATGAACCCGCTGATCCCGCCGGCGACCGCCTCATCCTCATAGCCGCGTTCCGCCTCGAGCCCCAGCGGGCCCAACGGGAGATCCACAGCCATCGGTCCGCGTGACTTCGGGGGCATGTCGTCTCAACTCAGGTGGTGTCCATCTCGCGGTCGACCATTACCCAGCCCATGTAAAAGGGGTTTCAACCCCGACGCCGTTGGCCGTCTACCCCGGCGCCTCAATCCCCAGTCTGTCCGCATCCTTCTCCGCCGCTCGCGCCACCCTCGTCGCGTCGTAGATGGAATACATGTGCAGCGCCAGAAACCCCGCTAAACCGAGGATGGCCAGACACCATCCCCACCATGCGATCGCCCGGATCTCGTCGCCCCAGGCCCCAAACTGCTCGCCAAACGTCATCCCCGCGCCAGCCCCGGCGCTCCGAGCGACGGCGCGTGACGGCGCCAGGATCACGCCGTTAAGCAGCAGGATCAGATCGATCGCGCCCGCGACGAACAACGCGAGGCCCTTCTCATGCTCGCGGTTATAGAGCTGCCCCAGGCCGGGGAAAAGGCACGCGTAGATGACGGCTGACAGCGAGCTGCGTTTCTTGCCATCTCCACGCGGCGCGTCCGGATTGTCGAGCAGCGACAGCCGCTGCTTCTCGGCGCGTGCGCCCTCGCCGATGTACAGAACCAGCTCCGCGTGCTTGCGCTCGACGGTCACGTTGGTACTGTCGAGCCCGAGCGCTTTCTCGTACGCCGCGCGCGCGTCCTTCCGCTTGCCTTGAGCGCGGTGAACATCGCCCTGAAGCTCATGCACCTCAGAGTTCTCCGCGTGCTCCTCCAGCAGTTGGTCCACCACGCCCTGAGCATCCGCGTGACGGTTCTGCTTGAGGAACAGGCGTGCGCTCAGGATATGTCGGTCGAATTGCTCGCGGGCGAGTTGCTCCTCAAGCTCGTCCTTGATCTCTTCGGCCAAGAGAATTGCTCCCTACTCGATGGTGCGCGAGCGTAGCGATGCGGAAACTCGCTCAGCTTCCCTTCCAGCTTGTATGACCGCGTAGCGACGGGCTTCCAGCCCGTCGACTGTCGTCGGCCTTGGTGTTAGCCTTCACCCACCGGCACTCTCTCCGCCTCGGCCCATAGCTCCTCGAGGGCATAGAACTCCCGCGTGGGGGCGTCGAAGATGTGCACGACAACGCTCCCATAGTCGAGGATGACCCACGGGCTGTTGCGGCCTCCCTCGCGGTGGGCGGCTTCGATGCCTTCATGCTTGAGTTTGTGGATGATATCGTCGTAGATCGCCCCGATATGCAGCGTGGAGCGTCCCTGGCAGATGACGAAGTGGTCGCAGAACGAAGCGATCTTCATCATGTTCAGGATCACCGCGTCCTCGGCTAGTCCTTCCACGGCTATGCTGGCGATTCTCTTCGCCAGGTCCATCGACTCAGATGACAATACGCTTGCCCCTCTCGTCTGATTGGTAACTCCACTCCCTGTAGGAGGGGTTCCAACCCCGACGCCGTTCCTGGCTATTGTACCCCGTCCCCGCCATCGAGGTGCGCCTCTATCTCATCTAACGTTTCCCGCAACCGATCCGCGTCTGCGTGCGCGTAATATGCCTGTCCCTTGCGCCAGCTGCTATCCTTCAGCGGCACGGTCCGCGTCATCATCGCGCCGGTACCGGAGGCATGCAACGCCCTGGCGAGGCTCGCGATGTCTCCCGGCGACATGTCGGTCTCGATGTTGTCCGCGACGATCCTCGCGGCCGCCAGTAGCCCCGGCAGGCTGGTTGCCTTGAGGTGCTGTTCTGCGACGGCCTTCAGGAGGGTCTGCTGTCGGCCGCTGCGCTGGGTGTCGCCGTCGCCGAGCCCCGGCGTGTTGCTCTTGCGATACCGCACAAACCCAAGGGCCTGTTCGCCATCCAGCCGCTGAATGCCTGGCTCGAGGTGGATGTGAAGGTGCCCCGCGTGGTCGTCGTAGTTCATCCCGCGACCTTTGCCCTCAACATCGGGCACGTCGACCTCGACCGCCCCGAGCGCGTCGATCGCCTCCACGAAACCCTCGAAGTAGCAGACCGTGTAGTGGTCGATCTCCAGCCCCAAGAACCCCTCAACGGTCTCACGCGAGAGTTCGGGTCCACCGAAAGCGTAGGCGTGGTTGATCTTGGTCCGCCCATGTCCGGGAACCGCCGCGTAGAGGTCGCGAGGCAGTCCTAACAGTGCCAGACGTCCTGACTGGGGGTTCACGAGGAGCACGATGAGCGTGTCGGATCGGCCTCGATCTCCGGGCCGCCGGTCGGCCCCGAGCAGCAGGATCGTCACCCGCTGCCGCGTCTCGGGAGCCGGCGCCTGCCCGACCACGCGCTGCACGTCTGCAACCGAGATGACCGATTCCTCGCCGCCTAGTGGATCCAGCAGCGGACCCACCTCCCGCGCGCCCAGCGCGACGAGCGCCACCGCCAGGACGCACAGCAACACGTCGGTGAGTCGGCCCATACGCCTCCTGCGTGGCGCAGGCATTCCTGCCCGCTGCCGTCTTGCCATATGGGACTGTCCAAGCGTCGTTTGCCAGGGAAACTCGTCGTCTGAGTTTCCAGGACTGTCCCTTGTTGCTGTTCCTAGCCTCGCCCGGCAGCCCGTTCGGCAGCATCCGCTCGATAGTCCTGCCCGAGCATCACCCGGATATCGTGACCATCGCTCGGCGCGTTGTCCGAGTCCGGCTCAACCACGACGAGGTCGCCGCACGCGAGCACGCTCTGAGCGACCCGGGCGCCCTCTTTGTGTTCCTCTGAGGTGATGATGATCTGCGTCTTTGCGGCATCGAACGTATCGGCGTTCCCCACCGTCCTCACCGGGAAGCCCTTCGCGGCAAGTCGTTCCGCCGCGTCGCCCGCCTGACCGCGGATGCCCGATGCGTTCAGCACCTCGATGTGGCCCAGGTTCGTGGGCAGCCCACTTAGGTGCCGCTCCATCTCGCTCTTCACTTGCGCGAACGACCGCTCCAAGACGATGGCGTAATAGATCCCTCCGCTGAAAAACGCGGGGTCATCATCGATCGGCACCGTGCCTGTCCACAGCGCGTCGGTGTCGACTTCCTTCATCACGCGCAAGACATCGTAAATCTCTTCCCAAGCCAGATCGGTTGTGAAGTGCTTCCGCATCTCGCCCGTCGCCTCGGCGAGTTTCTTAACATTGGTGACCTTCAGGTGCTGCTGCGCCATCGCCTTTAGGAATTGCTGCTGCCGCGCTGACCTGGCGACGTCGCTGTCACCCGCCCAGTTGCCGTGTCGATCGCGGTATAGGGTGCTCTTGCGGTACCGCACGAACCCGAGCGCGCCGGCGCCGTCGAGTTTCTGGTAGCCGGGCTTTAGGTGGAGGTGAAGGTGTCCGTCATGGTCGACATGCGTGCGCATCACGCGCACCTTCTCGTCGTAGTTCATCCCCCGGCCCCGGCCCTCGACGTCGGGCACGTCGACCCACACGCCTCCGAGCTTATCGACCACTTTGGTGAACCCGTGGAACTGCACGAGCAGGTGGTAGTCGATCCTGGCGCCGATGAGGTCCTCGACGCACTCGCGCGTCAGGTCGACTCCTCCGAACGCGTAGGAGTGGTTGATCTTGTCGCGCCCAAACCCGGGGATGTCCCACTTGATGTCACGGGGGATGCCAAGCACCGCCGCGCGGTTGTTGCGCGGGTTGAAGGTCAGCACCATGATGGTGTCCGACCGACCGGAGTCATCGGGTCGCTTGTCCGCGCCCATGAGCAGAATGCGGATGCGGCTGTCGCCCGCAAAGGGCGGGCGAAGGGGCGTCGTGATGCTCTCGATCCGCGACCTCGTCTCGCCTCCAACCCCTGTCGCGGTGAAGAGCATGTCATGCACGCCAAGTACGCCGAGGCACACCACCGCGAAAACGAGCGCGTAGATGGCGAGATCGAGCATGCGCTCGGTCCGCTTGTCATCGTCATGTCGCCTGGCCAGTGTTGGTCCTGATGCCATGATGCGATCCTTGCTGCGTTCCCTGCTCCTTGCACTGTCTCGGGCTGTCCCAAGCCCGCTGGTCTCCCTGCCGTTCACTGTCGTCAGCCCAGGCGTCAGCCCAGGCGTCAGCCCTGATGTCAGCCCTGATGTCAGCCCTGATGTCAGCCCTGATGTCAGCCCTGATCTCATCCCCTGCCGAACAACCCCTCCGCCTCAATATACTCCGCCACCACATCCGGCACCAGGTACCTTATCGCCTCGCCCGCGCGCGCCCGTCGTCGGATATCGGTTGATGATATCGCCAGCCCCGGCACATGCATCGTCAGCACCCGCGCGGCGCGCTCCTTGCCAATGACGTCCGCGAGCGTGGAAAGATCGCTTCCCGGACGGTTGACCGCGATGAACTTCGCTTCGCTCAGCACGTCATCGGGCCGGTACCATGTCATGATCTCGAGCACCGCATCGGCGCCGATTATGAAATGTAGCTCCGCCGACGCGCCATGTTGCTCGCGAAGCGCCAGCAACGTGTCGATGGTATAGCTGCGCCCCGGACGGTCCAGTTCGATGCGCGATGCCTCGAACGCGGGATTCGCCGCCGCCGCGAGCGCGCACATGGCGTAGCGATGCTCGGCGGGCGATATCCCGTTCTGGTCCTTGTGCGGCGCCTGCCCGTGGGGGATGATGACGACGCGGTCGAGCGCATACCGAACCCGCGCCTCTTCCGCCACGAAGAGATGTCCGTGATGTATAGGGTCGAACGTCCCCCCGATGATACCGATCCGTGGACCCGACTCGCCCAATAGTGATACTCCCAGCCGTTGTAGGAGGGGTTCTAGCCCCGACGCCGTTCGTCGCTGCCGTCGTAGGACAGGCGTCCTCGCCTGTCGCCGCCTTCCTCCCAATCCCTTGTAGGAGGGGTTTCAACCCCGACGCCGTTGCCGTCTCGTAGCATGAGCTCCCTAGCTCATGCGCCGTCACGACGTCTCTGGAAGCTTAGCACAAACGCGCCCGTATCAGCAAGCGTGCAAGGTCCGAGATTGAGTCGTCCGAGCGGGGTGATATCCTACAGCGTGGGGCTCCGCCTCTTATGCGTCCAGCACTTCCCGGATCTTCGCGGATAGATCGTCTAACGTGAAGGGTTTCTCGAGGAACGGGACTCCTGGGTCGAGGATGCCGTCATGCGCGATTGCGTTCGCGGTGTAGCCCGACATATACAGCGTAAGCAGCGATCGTTTCTTGGCGGTCAGCGCCTCGCTGAGCTGTCGCCCATCACGGTCGGGCAGCATGACGTCCGTCAGCAGCAGCGCGATTTCGTCGGCGTGTTCGTCGAAGATGGTCTCGGCTTCCTCCGCTGCTCCGGCCGCGAGGACGCTGTAGCCCTTCGCCTCGATCACGCGACGGGCGAAGTCGCGGACATAGTCCTCGTCATCAACGAGCAGAATGCTCTCGCGGCCTGGGCCGTCCGCCTCGGCTGGTTGCTCGCTGACGAGAGGCTGAGCTTCGGCCTCCACCCGAGGCAAGTAGATCCGGAACGTCGTGCCTTGGCCGGGCTCGCTGTAGACCCAAACATCGCCGCCGTGCTGCGCCACGATGCCGTACACGGTTGACAGCCCGAGCCCTGTCCCTTGGCCCTCCGGTTTGGTCGTGAAGAACGGCTCGTAGATCCGCTCGAGAGTCTCGGGCGACATCCCGCAGCCCGTGTCGCTCACCGCGATCATCACATACGGCCCCGGCTCCGTCCCGGGGTGCTGGCTCGCGTAGACCTCGTCAAGCTCCGCGTTCGCCGTCTCGATCGTGAGTCTCCCCGCGCGTGGCATGGCGTCGCGCGCGTTGACCGCCAGGTTCATCACGACCTGCTCGACTTGCCCCGGATCAGCCGAGATGGAGCCCAGGTCCGCCGATGGGTTGAATTGCAGCGATATGTCTTCGCCGATGACGCGCATCAGCAAGTTGCTCATGTTCTCAACGAGTTCGTTCACGTTGAGGATCATCGGATCAAGCGTCTGTTTGCGGCTGAACGCCAGGAGCTGACGGGTCAGCGTGCCGGCCCGCTCCGCCAGTTGGCTCACTTCGCGGACATCCTCGGCCGCTTGCGTGTCGGCCGGCAGCGATTCCAGAGCGATCTCCGAATAGCCCGATATCCCGGTCAGCAGATTGTTGAAGTCATGCGCTACGCCGCCCGCCAAGGTCCCGATGGATTCGAGCTTCGATTTCTGCCGCGCCTGTTCCTCAAGACGCTTCTGTTGCGTCACGTCATCAACGACGACCAGCAGGCGCTGGGTGTCTCGCGTGATGCGCCCGTTTAGCCCGAACGACCGCATGTGCAGGTCTAAGAACCGATCTTCGCCGCCGTTGACTGCTTGCCGGACTGCGCGGAGGTCCTCCTGTCCGCCCATCTCTGCGACGCCGCGCGCCCGGGTGAGAAGATCGTGGTCCTCGATGAACTCCCGAGGGAATACGTCCGCGAAGTTCGCGCCCACCTCAACCCGTATCTGCGGCTCGCGACACAGCGTGGTCTGCTCGTTCGCCGTGAGCACGTTGAGGTTCGAATCCAGCACGAGCACCGCCGACGGGATCGACGCTACCGTTGCCTCGTTCAGCCGCAGCACGTGCATGAGCGATTGCTCCGCCTCGGTGCGGCGCGCCACTTCCTCGGTAAGCTCATTGGTGCGCTCCATGACCAGCTCCTCGAGATGGTCACGATGTCGCGACAGCTCCTCCTCGCTCTGCTGCAGGTTGCGGAACAGCACGCGGTGAGGCGCGACCAGGCCCGTCTCCACAACGCTCTTGTAAAAGAGATAGACGGACACGACTTTCAGCACGTGCCCCAGACGGTTGAAGTACCCGAACGCATCCGCATAGAGCGTGAAGACCATCTCGCTCGCGATGGTGACGGCAATCGCCCCGAGCAGATACCACAGTACTTTCGTGTCGAACGCGTCGCGCTTGCTGACAATCCATATCCCGGCGGCGGCGAGCACCGCGCAGATGGCGTACTCGCTGCCCACCTTGAACGGCGTCAGCCCCTCGCCCTCGACGAGGCAGACGGGGAATACGTCAGTCTTGAAGAGCAGCCAGAAGATGAACAGCGGCGCGGCTACGGCTAGGACCGCGGGCGCGATGGACCGCACCCGACGCCCGATGGCGAAGCACGCTCCCAGGATCGCCAGCGCCTCCACCCATCGCGCTGAGATCCAGAACTGTGTCGGGAGATCCGCTCCATACTCGGGGAAGACGCCCATTCCGGGGTAGGCGAGGGCGTGTCCGAAATCGATGGCAGCGACGGCGAAGTAGCCGATGCCGGCCACGAGGAAATAGCCGTTGTCGATGGTCCGGCGGGAATTCCATGCAACGACGAACGCGGCAAACGCCACGACGACGCCGAAGATCTCAACCACGGAGTGGAAGAGCAGGTAGCGGCTCGTCATGCTCGCCGCATATATGCCGGCGAGCGCTGCCACAACTCCGAGCGCCAAAGCGGCCTTCCCAAGCTTGCTCGGTGTTACGTCCTGTTCCGAGGCCATGCTTCCCCCAGACGACGCCGACTGATCGCGAACATAACATAATTCTACACAATTACATCCCATGCCTGTCGTGATTCTGGTCACGAACGGCCACGCTCAGGCATCTGAGTGTAGATGGCCGGATGACTACGGGATTCCCCCTGGTCCGCCCATCCCGCCCGCGCAGGACTGTCCCAGGTCTGTTGCGAACACCCCTTCGCGCGCCCATCCGTACTCTCCGGGAGCCACTATGCTACTTCGTCTCATGCTTGTTGGAGTCGCCCTCATGCCTATTGCCGCCGTCGCCCAGGATGCCGACATGCTTGCGCGGTACCAGTTCACCGAGACGTTCGAGTCTAACGCCCACGCGCGACTCGTCTACAACGCCCGCCTCGAGCCCCACTGGATCGACGGCGCCGCGAAGCTCCGGTATCGCGCGGAGACCCGTGGCAAGTCGAGATTCGTCGTCGTCAACGCGGAGCGCGGCACGAAGCGGTCCGCCTTCGATCACCGGCGCCTCGCCAAAGGCCTCTCTGACGCCGCCGGCTCGCGCTACTACCCCGACAGGCTGCCCTTCCGAGCCATTGAGTTCGTCGACGACATGACCGCCCTTCGCGTCAAGCTCGGATCTCAGTTCTGGCGCTGTGACCTCAGAACCTACGAGTGCGCCAGAACCCAGAGGCCAGCGGCGCCGGAGAAGCCTGGCAACGAGCGAGATGACCCGCAGGCCGAGGGCGCATCCCCTGATGGACGGTGGATGGTCATCCTGAACGATCACAACATCTTCGTCCGTGAGCGCGGCTCAAGCGACAGAATCGCGCTATCCAACGACGGCACCGAAGACAGCACCTACGGTCACTTCCGCTGGTCGCCCGATTCATCCAAGCTCGTCGCGTTCCGCACCGAGCCCGGCGATCACCTCGAAATGTATACGGTGGAATCCTCACCCGAGGGCGGCGTTCGCCCCAAGCTCCATACCATTGAATACGCTCTCCCGGGCGATAAGCTCGACGCCCACGAGATGTGGGTCTTCCATGTAGCGTCTCGCAAGGCGACTAAGGTCGACACGTGGCGCATCGACTGGGGCGGGCCGCCCGGGGTGCGCTGGTCCGATGATGGCGCCACCTTCACCTTCGAGCGGACATACCGCGGCTACGGGAGGGCGTGCGTCACCGAGGTCGATGCCACCACCGGTGAGACGCGAGACATCATCGACGAGCGCAACACGTTCATCCCGCCGCAGAAGAAGATGCTCCGCTACCTCGACGAGACCCATGAGCTCATCTGGGCCTCCGAGCGTGATGGCTGGAATCATCTCTACCTCTACGACGCCGCCACGGGGAATGTGAAGAACCAGATCACCGTCGGTGAGTGGGTCGTGCGCGGGATCGAGAAGGTCGACGAGGATGCCCGGACGATTCTCATCAAAGCCTCTGGTAGGGAAGAGGGGCAGGATCCCTACCTCATTCACTACTATCGCATCAACTTCGACGGCTCCGGTCTCGTCGCCCTTACCGAGGGAGACGGCACGCACTCCATCAGCTTTTCGCCCGACGGGATGTACTACGTGGACACCTACTCCCGCGTAGATCTCGCGCCGGTACACGAACTCCGAAGAGTCGCCGATGGCTCATTGGTCTGCGAGATCGAGCGCACCAACATCGACGATCTACTTGCCACCGGATGGCGTTACCCCGAGCCCTTCTCCGCCAAGGGCCGCGATGGCGAGACCGACATCTGGGGCGTCATCTACCGACCGAACGACCTCGACGAATCCACCCAATACCCCGTCATCGAGAGCATCTACGCCGGGCCGCACGGCTCGCACGTGCCCAAGTCATTCAATGCGAGGCATGGAACGCACGCGCTCGCCCAGCTCGGCTTCATCACCGTTCAGATCGATGGCATGGGCACCTCTAACCGCTCCAAGGCCTTCCACGACGTCAGCCACAAGAACCTCGGCGACGGCGGATTCCCGGACCGCATCCTCTGGATGAAGGCGGCTGGGGAGAAGTACTCGTACTTTGACCTCTCCCGCGTCGGCATCCACGGCCACTCCGCGGGTGGATACGACGCCACGCGCGCGCTGTTGGCCCATGGCGATTTCTACAAGGTCGCCATCAGCGGCGCCGGGAATCACGATCACCGCACCGACAAGGTCTGGTGGAACGAGTTGTGGATGGACTACCCCGTCGGCGATCACTACGCCGAGCAGTCAAACGTCACCAACGCCCACAAGCTCACCGGCAAGCTCCTCCTCATGCACGGCGAGCTGGATACCAACGTCAATCCCCACGCGTCGACCATGCAACTCGTCAACGCGCTGATCAAAGCCAACAAGGACTTCGACATGCTGATCCTGCCCGGCGATGGGCATGGCTTCAGCGGCACTTACGCCAAGCGGAAGAGCTGGGATTTCTGGACGCGTCACCTGCTGGGGCTTGAACCGCCGAAAGAGTACGAGTTCGCCGCGGGGAACGACGCGGGCGCCGAGTGCAATATCACCATCAAGAACTCGCTCGACGAGACGGTGGTCATCTACTGGCTGAACTTCGAGGGGGAGCTGCAGAAGTACCACGACCTCAAGCCCGGCGCGGAGATCAAGCAACACACCTACGTCGGCCACGAGTGGGAAGCCGAAGCCGACGGCGCCATCGTCAGCCACTACGCCGCTTCAAAGACCGATCCGGTGTGGGAGATCAGACCGTAAGCCTTGGCCAGCGCCATAATTGACCAATGCCGCGTTCGCGTGCTAACCTTGTAGCCTAGTGAATTACAGGAGGCCTTACCCATGCGTCATATAGCGATCGCCATTGCCATCGCATTCGTCTTCTGCGCGCTGTCTGCTGCCGTTGCTGATGGGCCAAAGATCAAGACCGCCGAGGGCGACGTCTCGTTCATCTGCCCCCAGAAGTGCGCCATCAAGGTCAAGGTCGGCGACGACAAGGAAGTCCTGCTTTTCGTCTACGCGAAGTGCCCCAAGAAGGACGACCTGAAGGAGCAGATCGGCGGACTCTCGCTTGAGGATGACGTGAAAGTCTCCTACTGGAAGTCCAAGGACGGGAAGAAGCTCTACCTGACGAAGATCGAGACCGACTGACCGCGGATTCCGCGCGCCTCCCCAGGCCGTCGCCTCGCCCAACTCTCATTCTCGCGTAGCACCGGCGCCCTCGCCGGTGCATGTCGCCCTCGCCGCCGCGTCGAGGCCGACCTAAAACGCAGTCACCCTGAACCACTTGAATAGGATGAGGTTGATGTCGTTGACCCCAGGCGGCCAAGTGCCTTCGGCCAGGCTCAACATGTGGCTCCGCTTCCTTCCGTTCGGCCACTCGCCCGAGCCTCCAAGCTCAACCAGAGCCACCAGCGTCCCGCCCGAAGTGGCGGCCCAGTCCAACGGGGTGTCGTTGTTGACGGCGCATTCGAATGTGGCGGTGGCGAGGTTGGACACGAACAGTTGCAGCGCGTAGACCATTCGCTGGTCGGGAGACCCGGGTGTCGCGAAGCGGAGTGTCAGGAACCGGCCCGGTCCCCTCACTAGGATCGGGACGTCCAGCCTTGCCGCCGCGCTCACGTGGCCGCGGTCACTGAAGAAGTTCATGGGGTAGCAGCACTTCATGTGTTTCGGGTCCGAGTGCAAGTCGATCCCATCGGGGGGCTCGTTGCCATCTGGCGTCAGCGTCACGCCCCCCCGCGTATGCTTTGGCGAGATCCTCGTCATTGACGGTCTGGTACGCCGCCCCAGAGCCCTGGCCGGGGTCGAAGGTCTGTCCGCCACGGCCGGTTCCGCCACGCGGGGCCCCAATGCGCTCCAGTAGCCCATCGCCTCCCGGTGCTCGCTCAAGCGCGTCGAGGAGTTGGCCTTTGGTGGCGGGTTGAGGGGCGCGACCGGGCGTCGGTGTCACCGGGTCGTCGGCCTCCCTGCCCGGCGGCGTGCTTGTCGACACCGCCAGCTCGGGGAGCGACTGAAGGGTCACCTCTTGCCTTCTGGGGCCTGTCTGAACCGTCGGCCGCCTGATCCGGGGATTGGCCCTCCGCTGCGCCGGCGCGCCCGCGCCAAGGGCTGCCGCGACTCCGGCCGTCACGGCGCCGGAGATGAATGCGCGTCTGTTTGTCGACCCACGGTCCTTGTCGGCCATATCACAGGTTCCTTTCGCGCGCCCAGATCTAGTGATGGCACCGGCTGCAGTCACCCGAGCCGCACCGGCCACTCGGCCGGCTGCGTGACGGCGCGCGACGCTTCGGTTTGGCGCCGAGGCTCTTGACTACATACACGATCGTGCCGCCCTTTCACGCGCTCGCCGGGGTCGGGCCACTGCGAGCTGATGCGCCCGGCCTTGATGCTGCTATCGTAGCGGCGGTCCTTCAACTCCGGGACCAGGCCCCGCGATTCGATCCGCGTGCATGCCTGCTCGTAGCCCGTGTTGACGGCGTCAGGCACCTCGATCAGACTCGGCGGCGCAACAGGCTCAAGCGGCTGGACCTCAACCGGGTCGGTCGGGCGCGGGTCGGCTGCGGCGGGTCGAACGACGACCACCTCAACCGATGGCGATTTGTCATCCGGTTGCTCGGTGCCTGCCGCCTCGGCGACTGCGGTCTCCGCAGTTGTCGCCCCCGCGCTGACGTCCACGCGCACGATTGCGCCCTGCGTGGCCCCCTGATTCGCGCCAGGCGATTGCGCGATCACGGCGCCCTCCGGCACCGTGGGGTGAGCGCGCTCGCCACGGATTTCGAACTCGAGATTCGCCTCGGCGAAGCGCGTTTCGGCTTCGTCCGCATCAAGCCCGATCACGTCCGGGACCGAGACGGTCGTTCCACTCACCGGATCGCGGTCGACGGCCTTCTCCTCATCTCCGTCGCTCGTGACCGGGTCTGCCTCCGACTCGTCGCTCGGGGGAATTGTCGGCTGCGGGGCCACGGCTGCCGTTCGTCCAGCTCGGACGGTGTTGACGACCCACCATCCCGCCGCGCCGGCCAAGCCGATCACGAGCACAACTGCGACCACGGCCAGGATGACGTTCGACCCGCCGCTCTTCTTGGCTGCGACGAGCGGCGAACCAACCAAACCCACTCCGCAGGCTGGGCAAAATGCCGTTCCGTCGGGGAGGTTCTTCGCGCACTTGGGGCATTGTGGCACGGTACCACTCCTCTCATGCTCGAATCAGACGATGGCAAAACAGGAGCTTCAATACCCAATAACACTTATCCTCTAACTTCGGGCCTCGAGTGCCCGCGCCCTTCGGCCTAGTGGCAGGAAACTTGCATGACTTCTCTCGGCGTCACGTGACCTCTCGCCTGTTGGCGACGTACAACGGGCGTGGGGCGTTGGCGCGAGTCATTGGTCGGGGGAGGGCGTGACATTCCGGAGCCATTCGTAGGGAGGGATAGAATGGCGAGCGAGTTCGTCGCGACTCATTGTGTGGGCACTAGTGGTATTCACAGTTGGCGTCCTGATCGGGACGTGGCGGGCGGACTCCCTGCACGCGACAGATTACACCTGCGCGCTGTGCGAGGAGCCGATTGCCACGGACCAGGCGTTTGGCCATCGTGCTTGCTACCACGAGGCCCAGGTGAGGACGCTCAGGATGCAGCGCGTCATGAGGGAGCAGCAGGCTCAGTCCCGCGACGCAGGCGTTAGGACGATGGCCGGTGGTCAGTGGGCAGCGGCGCCACCCGCCGACCGATAGAATCGACGGCGGCGGACGCCAATTCAGTACCGGCGCCCGCCGCCTCGTTGGCCCTCTGGGGGAGGGGGATGGGGGGTCTGTAGGAGGGGTTTCATCCCCGACGCCGTCCTGTAGACTTGCACGGTAGATGCCAACGGATCCGCGCTGTTGACATCTACCGTGCAAACTCACATCCAGCGTGGACGGAGTTCTTCTTGGGGACAGGGGACAGCCCCCGCCGTGAGTTCCGTCTACTCGCCGATGGCCGCAG
>PVBE010223241.1_pt1 | contig 66727 bp, 57 predicted proteins | sample 1631181 | NCBI WGS metagenome assembly PVBE01 (sample SAMN08397723, study PRJNA350692) | Marine metagenome, whole genome shotgun sequencing project. | isolation source: water | place: Pacific Ocean | collected 2012-04
AGTTTGACATCCAATTCGACATGACATCCGGTCCCAAGTGAAACTGGTTTCGCCGTCTTCTGTGTTCTCAACAGGTCACTACTGTAGAGCTGATCCAGTTCCTCGTCCTGAAAACGAGTACCAAGGGCTTCCACCTGCTGTTTTCCATTTTCAGTCAAATCACTGTCCTTATGTCCCTGAAAACGCTGCGCCACGTTCCATTCCGTCTCTCCATGACGGATTAGGATTACTTCCGTGTCAGGCATTGTTGTTATTGGAAGTGGTCAAGTGTCAATGAATTCATTGTGAAATCTTATCTTAGGAGATTTGAAAAGGGTACAGAACCGATTAATTCTTCAATCTCCAGAGCTTTAAATGCCTAGCAATAATTATGAAAGTTTGAGTGACTCGAGTCACAAATTTATCAATTCAAAAAATCATATAAATATAAATTTTTTGACAATTTTATGTTTTACCATAGTTTAAAAAACAAGGCTGCAAACTAATTCCCACGTTCCCTTCTCATCAAAAAGAACGGTTCAACTTTTTTTGAGCAGATTGCTCCCGGTTTTTTCCTGGGGGAACCAATCTAGGGATTATTTTTTGATCAACACGCATCCTTAACAAGCATGGAAACGGCAATCAAAATCCTTTCATCCTTCATATGTTTCATGATGTTATCTGTCCCAACCGCATTCTCACTGGGCCCGGAGCGCAGGCAGGAGCAGTTCAGCACCATTCCGGGTTACCTGGTCTTTCCCGCACCTTATGTTTTCCCTGGAATCGGCGAGGGCTTGATGCTGGTCGGCTATACCGGGAATTTCCTGGAAACCACCATCGATGCCTACCTGGTGGGTTTCAGCGGGGATGCCGCGGGTCTGGTCGGATCCGTCGATGAAGTATTTGTCGTTCCGGAACTGGTCTACTTCAGCGGATGGAAATTCAACATCAGCAAATACGGGATTAACAGTTACAGCAGCCGGGGGATGGAAAGTGAAAAAGATGATTTCAACATCATCGTCGGCAAAAAGTTTGAAATGGACATCTTTAAAGTGTCCCTGAGCCTTTTCGAAAGACGCCTGGAAGCCGCATTGCTCAGCCAGACTCAATACGGAGAGTCCCACAAAATCCTGGATTCCAAAGGGAACTTGTTAAATGAAATTGACCCTCCGCAGACTTTTCAGGGTAAAAAAGAGGGGATTGAACTGCAGCTGGACTGGACCGATGATTTCAAGGATCCGCGAACCGGTTTGCGACTGAAAAGCACCTACGATCTCAACACCTCGGAAGACGCCGACAGTCCCGAGTATTATTTGACCTCCCACGGCCTGACTTTTTATCAGCCTGTTTTCGGGGAAAGTACCTGGGCTTTCCATTTCTTCCGCTCGGACGCGAAGGTACGAAAAGAGGGTTACACCGATTTGAAAACAGCACTTTTGGCCGAAGGGTTAAATGAAGAAAATGCTACAAGTTGTTCATATGCTCCAACTTCTCAAGCATGTGCCCCTTACGTCAACAAAGCCCAAAACACCATCAACGCCAACCGTAACGGAACAGCCCATCCGCTGGGCGGTCAAGACCGTTTGCGTTCTTACCCTGGCAACCGTTACCAGGCCGCGCACACCCTGTTTTATGGAACGGAACTGCGCTGGAACTTCGATACGAGCACCGAGGTGTTGGACTGGTATTTTTTCAGCGATGTCCTGCAGGCCTTGCAGGCAACAGTTTTTTGGGAACAGGGAAGCGTCTCCGAAGAAGCCCAGGATCTTGGCAAGATCACCCGCTCTTCCTACGGAGGCGGTCTGCGTCTCGTCGGCGGTTCCGGGAACACTTACCGCTTCGAGATTTCAACGGGTGAGGAAGGCGCGGAAATGATCGTCATGTTCCAGTATCCCTGGAGAGGGGAAATGTAAGCTGCGAAACCTGCTTCACTGCCCTGCACCGGATGATCTCCGATGTTCCATATTGTCTTCCTGGGAATCGATAGATTTCAGAATCGATTCAGGAGGTGAAACGCCATTCCAGAAAACGCCCCAGAAGCCCTGGAAGACTGAGCCGGTTGATGGAGGAGAGTCGGTAGGGATTCCCCAGGGCGATGGAATCCGCAGCCCGAATTCCGCTGCGGATGGCGGGGCCGATCCCTTCACACAGATCCCGCGTCGCAAGACCTGCCGCATCCCCTATGACAAAGGCGTTGTCCTTTTGCTCCACATCTTTGCTTCCCCGAAGAAAGTAGCTGTGTCCTGCCTGGCGGATCTGAGTTTCAGACACCGGGAAAACCCTTTCCAAAGGTTCCAGAAAAAGGTGCCAGTGGTTTTTGATGGAGTCCCCCTTTTTTTTTAACTTTTGGCCGATTGCACCCAATCCCACATTGAGGTAACTCTCGGCTTTAGGAACGTACCAGCTATATCCTGGAAGGCCCTTGAGGAAAAACCAGAGATGGCAATCCCCATCTTTCCATTCAAACGGAAATTCACATTCCAGGGCCAGGGCCTGCAATTCCATGCCCCGGGGATGGGTTTCTGAAAAAAGACTCCGGAAAACCGGGCAATGGGTGCCTCCGGCACCTACCAGATACTTCGAACTGAATTCCCCATCAATCACATAGTCTCCAGAGACACGTTCAATTTTTTTAACCTGGTGTCGGATCACTTCTACACCGGAACGCTGAAGCAGCCAGTGATCGAATTCGAAACGCCGAATGGAATGCTGGGTAGCCCGAAGTCGGAAGCTGAGACCGAAAAAATGGACGCTGATGGTTTCGAAGGTAAAAAAACGATGAGGGTATTCCGAAATCTCAAGTTTCAGGTCGGAAATAACTTCAGGAGTAATCCAGCCCGCGCATAGTTTTGTTCGGGGGAAATCATGCCGGTCCAGCAACAAGCAGTCCACACCATGTTCCCTGAGTCTTTTGGCACAACTTGATCCGGCCGGACCACCGCCAACGATGAGAACCTCCGTGGTCTTCATAAAACCCTGAGAGTTTCAGTCAACGGTAAAGGTCTGCACGGGTCCAGGGAATGTCATTCCTGGTCGGACGCGTGAACAAAACCTGGAACAACTGCAGGACGCCGGCACTGAAGTTGGCACTAGCTCCTGCGAGATAGAGCCTCCAAGCCCTGACAAAGAATTCGTCAAAATGCTGTTTCACCCAGTCCAGGTGTTTTTCGTATCGCTCCAGCCAGTGATCGAGTGTGAGCGCGTAATGCAGCCTGAGGTTTTCCACATCGGTGACACTGAATCCCTTTTCTTCAAAAACCTCCATCATCTCTTTCAGGCTTGGGGAATAACCTCCCGGGAAAAGACGTTTGTTGGTCCAGGCACAGGTTGGTTCCGGCCAGTTCTTGCCGATACTATGGATCAAACCCCGGCCGTTTTCATCCAGCACACGATCGATAACCCGGCCCAGTTGTTTGTAATGGTCACGACCCACGTGTTCCAGCATCCCGATCGAGACGAATACGTCAAAATTCCTTCCTTTGATGTTTCTGTAATCGTCCAGGATGTATTCAACCCGATCTTCGAAGCCTTCCTTTCGGGCCCGGGTTTTTGCGAATTCAATCTGCTCCGATGAGATGTTGTAGGAACACACCCTGACACCATAATTCAGGGCCATGTGACGGGTGAATCCTCCCCAGCCGCAGCCGGCTTCAACTACCTTCTCCCCGGACCGGAGACGGAGTTTTTTGCAGACATGATCCATCTTGGCAATCTGGGCTTCTTCGAGTGACATCCCGGGATTTGTAAAATAGGCGCAGGTGTAGGTCATTTCATCGTCAAGCCAAAGCCGGTAAAAATCATTGCCGAGGTCGTAATGATGATGGATGTTTTTGCGGGATTGGTTGAGGGTATTGCTCTGAACCTTGGTCAACCCTTTGATCAGGAATTTCTGCAAAGGCCCATGATTTACATTCAGCACAATCGCCCGGAATGTGGCCTCCAGCAGATCCTTAAGTTTGCTATCCTCACAAACGATCAATCCACGGCTGTAATCATCCCCAAAATTAAGATTAGGGTTGAGAAATAAACGCCAAAGCGTTTTACGATTGAGAATCGTCATAACAGGCCCATTTCCCCTTTTTTTTAGGGTGTAATGAACCCGGCCGTCCCAAAGCCGGATTCGGATTTTGGGATTGCCGGCGATGGCCAGCAGTTTTTTCAATAGCCAATCTTCGATCGGCCAAACTTTGTTTTCAATTTTTTGGGAAAACATTACGCCAGGTGACTCCTGGGCACGTTTTTTTTCGACTGGCAGGTCGTGGTGGGTTCTGGACAGTTTCATCGGCTCCGCTCCTTTTGCATTGCCTGCGTTCCTCCGGAAAAGATCCGGGAGTTGATTTTATGAGTTGACTCCTGACTCAGAGATAAGCATCCATGATTTGAAACAGACGAGTGTTATTCAGTCTGGTTGCTGAAGGTTAAGAATGATCAAAACACCTTAAATTATTGTATTCCAGAGTATTTAAATTTTTCAAGAAAATGATGTATTTTTTGATCTTCATCCTTGAAGGATTGATCATTCTATGAAGTGTTCTTGGCCTGTCGGTTCAACTATGGTAGTTTGAAGCATTTTCAATCCAAGTTTTTTTTATCTGTTATGGATCCAAAATTTTACAAACCGGAAACGCTGAGTTTGCATGGGGGACAGCTTCCTGATCCGGTTACCGGTGCCCGGGCGGTCCCGATTTACCAGACCACCTCCTACGTTTTTGAAAACAGTGACCAGGCGGCTGCCCAATACAATCTGGAACAGGGCGGGCATATCTACACGCGGATTACCAATCCTACGGTGGCGGTTCTGGAAGAAAGGATTTCGGCTCTTGAAGGCGGTAGCGGAGCGATCGCAACCGCTTCAGGCCAAAGCGCGCTTTTTCTGACTTTGATGACGCTGCTGGATCAGGGCAGTCACATCGTTTCCTCCACCTGCCTCTATGGCGGTAGTGTCAATTTACTGAAACACACGCTGCCTCGTTTCGGGATTGAGACCAGTTTTGTTCATCCCCGGGATCTGGAAGGATTCCGCCAGGCGATCCGCCCGGAAACCAGGCTTGTTTTCGGGGAAGTGATTGGCAATCCGGGATTGGAAATCCTGGATCTGGAAGTGGTGTCCGGGATAGCGCATGATGCCGGGATACCGTTGTTGATTGACGCCACTTTCAATACTCCCTTCCTCTGTCGTCCCTTCGATTGGGGAGCCGATTTAATCATGCATTCGGCAACCAAATGGATTGGCGGACATGGGGTCGCGATCGGGGGGTTGGTGGTCGAAGGCGGCCGTTTCGATTGGGAACAGAACGACCGTTTCCCAACCCTAACCGAACCCTATGCCCCTTTTGGCGGAATCCAATGGTATCAGGAATTCGGTCCCCAGGCCTTTGTCATGCGTGCACGTTCCGAGGGGATGCGGGACTTTGGTCCGTCCATGAGCCCTCAAAACGCCTTCTACCTGCTCCAGGGACTGGAAACTCTGCCGATGCGTATGGACCGCCACCTGGCAAACACTGAAAAACTTCTGGAATTCCTGCAATCCAGTGAGGACGTGAGTTGGGTTTCCCATCCGACCCTGTCGGATCATCCGGATCATAAGCTGGCCAGCAAGCAACTTCCAAAAGGGGCCGGTTCTGTGATTGTTTTCGGAATCCGGGGAGGACGCAAAGCCGGGGAAGTTTTTATCAATTCCGTGAAGCTTGCGTCACATCTTGCCAATGTGGGAGATGCTAAAACACTGGTCATTCATCCTGCGAGCACCACCCATGCTCAGATGGATTCGGAAACGATGAAAAACGCCGGACTGAGCGAGGACATGATCCGTCTATCTGTTGGGCTCGAAGATCCCGGTGACCTGATTGATGATTTCAAACAGGCACTCCGAAGGGCACGTAAAATAACCGATTCGAAATAAAGGATTTTCCATGCGATTTGAAATAAAAGGGGAATCCGTTTTTGCGACTACCGGGGGACGTGATTTTGATCCTGCCAAACCGGTATTGATATTTCTCCATGGAGCGGGATTCGATCAAAGTGTCTGGAATCAACAATCACGTTATTTTGCCCACCGAAACCATTCCGTGCTTGCTGTTGATTTTCCGGGAAATGGACGTTCCACAGGAAAGGCGCCTGCTGAAATCGGGGAACTGGCAGACTGGGTCCCGCACCTGATGGATGCTTCAGGAGTCGAAAAAGCAAGGCTGGTCGGTCACTCTATGGGCGCACTTGTGGCGTTGGAAAGTGCGGTGCGGAATCCAAAGCGAATCCTTGGCATTTGTCTGTTGGGAGCTTCGGAAAAAATGCCTGTTCACCCGGATTTGCTCGAAGCTGCGAAGAAGAATGAGCCTTTGGCCTATGAACTGGTTTGTTCCTGGGGACACGGCCGGCGAGGTCATATTGGTGGAGCTCCCGTACCCGGAATGAGTCTGATGGGAGGTGGATTATCCCTGATGGCTTCAGTGCGTAAAGATGCCCTGGGGGCAGGATTGAAGGCCTGCCATGAATATTCTTCTGGAAAAGATACAGCACAGAAAGTTCACTGTTCCAGCCTTGTCATTACTGGTGCTGAAGACCGCATGACCCCTGCGTCAAAGGGGCGAGAATTGGCAGGGTTGATTCCTGAATGCAATTTGGAGGTCCTTCACCATTGCGGGCACATGATGATGCTCGAAGATTCAAAGGCCTGTCTGGATGCATTGAAACAGAACATCTGAATCCACCCGCAAGAAGCTTTGCCGGTTTTCATCGAATACATTCAGGTTGTGCTTGACTGGCTGGTACAACAGATCTACCTCCATTCAAACATAACCCTGGTTGCACTTTCTGTAATAGCCCTCCTCGTCGCAGGTCTGACATTGATCCAGTGCCTTCGGGCATGGAAGAATTTTTTAAGTAAAAGAAATCTGCTCAAAGAACTCCATGAACACCTACCCCCCTCCCAGGGTTCTTGAATTTCCTGAGGTTCATTATCCCGAAGGTTACCGTTCAACCCCGGTGATTGGGGGCAACTTCGGCATCACTGCTGGGTTGCCAAAGCTGGAAGACATCATTGAATGGCAGGAGGGACGTCGGCGGTTTACAAGGGGATATTACAGACTGGTTGAAGGCCCCCAGTTGTTTCAGTTGCAGCAGGGATTTTCAAAGCATTTCTCCGTACGTCATGCCGTAGCATTCAGTTCTCTGCAATCTGGCCTGCTCGAACTTTTGGAACTTCTGTTCAATCGGTTTGAGGAAATGAGGTTGAAGGTCATTCATGATCATTTTGATCCAGAGTTTTCATCTTTGGTCAATACCCTCCAGTCGCTTCGCCGTCCCGTCTCCTATTTTCCCAGTAACCTTGAAAATCCACTTCAAACTGTGGATCCAGGGAAGCAAGAAGTATTACTGATTGTACTCAAAGAACCCATTTCCTGGATAAGGAATCATTTTGATCTGCTCAAAACGGCATCTATTGAAAAAATCCCCACCGTAGTCTTTACAGTCTCCTTCAAGGAATTGGAATCCTTTCCCGAAAACGCGGATTATTGGGTTACCTCTTTAGCATCTTACGATGATGGGACTGCCCTGAATGGAGGAATCGTGCTTGGAAACAAGGACCGGCAGATGACCGAATTGAGGGAAATCCGGAAAAAAAGAGGTAACGTACTTTCCTTGCGCAACGCCTCACTGATGATGGGAGACCTTCGGGTTTCTGGAAAGCTGCTTTCTCCCAAAATAGAACCCCGAAACTCCACCGCTTCAAAACAACAAGTCCTCGAACGTCTATGTCATTTGGAACACGCTGAGCATGGCTTGCTCTATCCATCCGGCATGAGCGCAGTGAGTTCTGTGATTTCGTTGCTGAGACGTCCAGACAAACCAAAAGTGATCGTCATCGGTCTTCTGTACACAGACACCTATGGGTTTTTAGAAAGCACCTATCGCGGGAAGAAAGACACCGCATTATATCTGAAGACGGATGATATTAAGGTGCTTGAGCAGTATCTGGATGATCAGACCGCATGCATCTTAACGGAAACGATCACTAATCCACTGCTCGAGATTCCGGATCTTGAAACCCTTGGCCAACTTGCGAGGAAATATCAAATCCCGCTGGTGATCGACAATACTCTGGCCACTCCCATCAACTGCAGACCTTTGGATTGGGGTGCGGATCTTGTCATTCACAGCACGAGCAAATACCTCAGCGGCGGCAACGATCATGGGGGTGGAGCAGTTCTGTTCCGTAAGGAACACTGGAAGTGGTCTTTCGAACACCATCACGATCAATGGGGCTTGGATCCATGGGAACCGGAAATCCAGATCCTTCAGCAAAATCTTGAAAATTTCGAGGAACGTATGTTGCGTTTCAATTTAAACGGGGATAAGGTTGCGAAATTTCTGAAAAATCATCCAGAAGTTGAAAAGGTTTATCATGGTTCTTTGGTTCAAAAAAAAGATCTTTCTCCAAAATGGCTTTCCGGTTTCGGAAGCGTCGTCAGTTTTACTCTTCGTTCTGGTGATCTTGAAAGTCTCAGACAGTTTTATGACCACCTTCCCGCTCCCCTGCTGAAAGCCCCGAGTCTGGGTTCCAATCAGACTCTTGTATGCCCCTATGCGTTGTTGGCTCATTATCATGAGCCCTCCTCCTTTTTTGAATATCACGGGATTTCAAAGCATTTAATCCGGCTTGCAGTCGGTTGTGAACATGATCTTGATCCGATTATCGGGGCACTTGAAGAAGGACTGAACCAGACCCTGTAGGGATCGCATGGAACTCTTAAGTCCTAGACTGAGACTGCGTGAATGGCGTGTTTCTGATTTCCATAATTTTTCAAGACTGGCGAAAAATCCAAATGTGGTGCGCTGCATTGGTGATGGAAAGCTCTGGGATGACCAGCGGATCCGGAAATTCATCGAACGCCAGCAACAGTTGCAAAAAGTGCTGGGGCATTGCCTTTGGGTGCTGGAACTTCAGGAAGAAAAGGGACTGATCGGATTCTGCGGGATCGCCCCTTTTGAGCCTCCTGGTTTTCTGGAAATCGGATGGTGGCTCGATGAAATCTGCTGGGGCCAAGGATATGCTACTGAAGCGGCGAAGCGAGTTTTATCCCATGCCACACAAGAACTGGGCATCAACCAACTCAGATCAGTCTCTCATCAGGATCATATACGCTCTCAGGCCATTATGCGTCGGATTGGAATGCGTCATGAGCGTGATGGACTACTGGGCATCTTTGGCAAAGAACCCAAGGATCTACCGATCCGGGTTTATGTTTATGAACACAAACCTAAGACTGAGTAGGTTTGTTCCAAGAAATAAGCATGTTTTGTCACTCAGCAGGACCTCACGGGATTCAATGCCGTGGTCCAAAAATCGCGCTTCCAACACGGATCATGGTGGCTCCTTCCTGAATCGCCCACTCGTAATCGGAAGTCATCCCCATCGAAAGCTGATCGATTTTGGGAGCGTCCAGGCTGGACCGCAATCGCTGCTGCATTTCCCTTAACTGGGCAAAAACCTTTCGAGTCTCCGCTTCCCCCTGGTTCGGTGCAGGCATGGTCATCAACCCGCGCAACTCCAGCATCTCCATTTTCATTATTTCCTCTGCAAGCGGCATTAACTGCTCCCAGTCTCCTAGGCCAGACTTGCTGTCTTCCTCTGAAAGGTTAAGCTGAATGAGTACCTTGATACTGGTTTTTTGTTCCTGACACAATCTTTCAAGTCGTTTTGCGAGTTCCAATGACTCCAGAGAATGGATCCATTGAAAACGTCCTGGACAAAATCGAGCTTTGTTTTTTTGAAGATGTCCAACAAGATGCCATTCCAGTTGGGAAAGATCATGGAGGTCATCTATTTTTTCAATCGCTTCCTGAACCCGGTTTTCTCCAAAAATCAATTGCCCGGCCTTAAAAGCTTCACGTACTGCCTCAGCGGGTTTTGTTTTGCTGATGGCCACCAGCCGTATTTCATCCAAACTGCGTTGCGCTTTTTCTGAGGCTTGCTGAATCGATTCATTTAAACGAAGAAGCCTTTCGTGAATCTGCACGTTCATCCTTTCGTAAAGCGTTTAAAAAACCGTCTTGGACTGGCGTTGTTCAAAATGGATTTCGTCAAAAAATCATGGCAACGGAAATACCAGGCCGTTCAGAACGATCAGGTCCCATGGGCTCCCTTGGGGAAACCGCTTGAAGAGTGCAGGCTGGTTTTGGTAACAACCGGAGGAGTCCATCAAAAAAATGATACTCCCTTTGACATGACCGATTCCAATGGTGATCCGAGTTTCCGAATGATTTCAAGCCAGGCGAAGCCGGAGGAATTGATGATTACTCATGATTATTACGACCATCGTGATGCCGATCAAGACCTTAACCTTGTTTTTCCATGGCAGGTAATGCAGGAACTTGTCAACGAAGGAAAAATGGGTTCCCTTACGGATCAGTTCATTTCCTTCATGGGACACATCGATGGAACGTTGATTGAAACATTGGTCCAGAAAACTTCTGTTGCTGCGGCTGACAAAGTCCAGCAAATGCAGGCTGATATTGCCCTGCTTGTTCCCTCCTGAGGCCTTTGCAATCAGACGGTCGGTCTGGTCCAACGTGAAATCGAAAGCCGGGGCATCTCCACAGTCAGTCTGTGCATCAGCATTAAAATCTGTTCCTCAGTCAATCCTCCGAGGGCCTACCACCTCCGATACCCCTATGGCCATGCTCTTGGTGAACCTTTCCGTTCTGCTCAACAAAGGAGGATTGTGATGGAAAGTTTGAAACTACTGGAAACCGTAAAAGAACCAGGAACCATCGTGGACAGCCCTTTTCGCTGGAAAAGAGACCGATTTGAAGAAATGGAGGAAGGATTACCCTTTATTGAACGACACGACAAAGAATTGAGGAATTGAGGAATTGAATCGGAATTGAATCGGAATGAATCACAAAGGATTCAATGATCCTTGGTAATATTGTTTACTGTTGCAATTCCGCTTTCCAAAGCCCAACTTGTTTTTGGCGAGCCTCTTTTTCTGCTGCAATCAATTCTTCATGCTCTACTGGTTGTTCATCGGGAAGTAGGTAATACGACCAGCCATTACGGATCATCCAAAGATTGAGGTTGGTATCTCCAGACCAAACCGTTCCTTCCATCCTGTAGAGTTTTTCTGAATAATCATAATCGACACGAACGTTCCGGTTGTAAAAAATCTTTCCCATCTCAAAGACGACCTTTTTTTTGAACCAGGTATTGTATTCCTTCCCGAAACTGACGGATTGACTTGGTGAGACATATTTGAGCCAGACCCGGATTTCCTGACGGGGCAAATTAAGGCTTTGTTTGGACAACTTATAGGTCCATTTTCGAAATTCGGTCCGGCTATCGATTCTCACCCAAATACTTTCGGGATCGGTCATCCTGCCGAAAACACCATGCAGGATGGTAAGGTTGATCTTCCGTGCGTTTTTTTTCTCTTTACGGTCTTTCATACGGTTGAAAAGTTGGCTGCGAATGCTTTCCGTGTTGAAAAAGCTGTCCTCTTGCGCCCAGGCGTTTGGTACTAAAAGCAAAAGCATCATTAATAGGCTGACCGAATAGAGCTTGTTGGGAAAAGCCATGTAATTTTTTTTCATAAAACTCACTTTGCTGAGTGGCTTGGTAGTAGATCTCAAATTAGAATCATTTCCATGCAAAATCCATGTGATCTTCTAAGCCTTACAAGGCTTAAGGGCAAATAGATTGCACTTCCGAACAGGCTGTTTTTAAATATTCTTTCATGTCCACAGTTAAACCCACCCGTTTCAGACCTCAGTCAATTTGAAGTTGAGGTGCTTTCAAACTCAAAACCAGAATTCGTGAAGTTTTATACAAAACTCTTTCCTTCAGGAAGTCTTAAGATCCGGATTCCAAACTCCTGGGGTATGGCCTTCGCCTTAATCCAGGTATTTCTATGGATCTTTTTCAGTTGTCCTGTCTATGCGAAAAGCCCGGTAAATATCGAAACACTCAGTTATGTGCATGACCCTGAATCCGGAGATTTTATCTACCATGACGCCTTGATCACCTGGGAAGACATGACCTTGGAGGGGACTGAAATCCGGCTGGATCCAGAACAGAACACTGCCATTGCTGAAGGATATGTTCGTTTCAAACGTGAAAATTTGTTGGCGGTTATGGACCGTCTGGAGATGGATTTGGAAACCAGAACCGGTGTTTTTTACAACGCCATCATGTACGACTCTGAAAACCGAGCCTATATGACTGCAGATGAAGTGCAATGGCTGGGAGAAAGTCACTTTGTTTTGAATGAGTGCAGTTTTACCACCTGTAACCCTAAAAAACCTTTCTGGGAAATTAGTGGAAACCAGGTTGATTATAGACATGAAAATTTTGGTTCCAGTGAACACACCATTTTAAAGATCAAAGGGATCCCGGTATTTTATTTTCCTTTCCTGGCCTGGCCCACCACGAGCAGCCGCAAGTCAGGTTTTCTGGCACCCGGGTTTGGACAGGATACGAGTAACGCTGAAAAATTCGACCTTGGTTACCGGATTGGAATTCCTTACTTTTGGGCTTTTGATAAAGAGCATGATTTAACCTTCCAGTATGAGTGGGTAGAAAAGAGAGGCTATGGACTGCATGCAGAATATCAATATGCCTTCGAGGAAGGAATGTTCGGTCAACTACAGTTCCGAAGGTATTTCGAGAGAGATCCACGTGACCCTGAGAAGGAAGCCGGCAGTCTTGCTGCAAACAGTATCTCCGAAAAGGACTTGCGCCCTGAACGTTATAAACTGGTTTACAACCATAACCAACGGCTTGACGAAAGAAGCCGGCTGATTGTCAGCAGCTTGAATTACAGCGACGGACAGTTTGAAAAAGAGTATGAACGAAACCAAAACCCTAGTCTGACAGCTCAAAAATTTAGCGGCTCAGTGAATCGACAATTTGAAAAAGGGAGCGTTACGCTTTCTGTCTCAAAGCATGAAAAATATTTGGAGGAAGCCCTCCTCAATCGTCAAACCGATGATCAGACCACTGTCCAACAGCTTCCAGCTTTGAGTTTTCAATATGCTCGAGTTTTCTGGAAATCCGGTTCCCAATCGGCCTCTGCGAACGTCTCAGGCAGCCTGATCCGTTACTTCCGGGAAAAAGGGTGGAACGGGATTGGTGCAACGACAACACCACGAATCAAATATTATTTCCCAGCCACCAGCTTTGCCAAAGGAAGTCTCGGCATTGGCAGGCGTTTTTCCCGATACCAGGTCTGGAGTACGACTCGACCTGCATCAGAAGACGAATACGGGTTCGAAATCAATGAAGCTCAGGCGGAACTGAACACGACGATTTCTCGCCAGTTTGTCCGGGAAAGAGGAATTTTTACCCGTCTCAAACATCAGATTGTGCCGCGCCTTCAATATGATTACATCGAGGATGTAGAGCAGACATCGGCTTCAGGAATCCCTTTTGGCAGTCTTATTTCAACCCGGAGACTCGCAACCCTCAGAATAGAGAACACCCTTTTAGCAAAACGTCGTTATATGGAAAAGCCTGCTGTCCTGACGGGACGTTCACTGAATCGTCTCAGGCACTCTCGCTTTGGGCCGCAGTTGGTCCAGCGTCTGGAAGTGCTGAAAGACAGGGTCTATCCTTCTGAAATGGATCTGTTGGAAGCCTTGGAAGAGGTTCTTGGAAGAAAGCTTCCTTCCCAGGAACGTGATGAATTGATGTCATTTGCTGAAAAAGGAGTTGTTCTCCCGGGATCACGAATCACAGAACGTCCCAGCCGTGAAGGGCCTGCTTGGACACTAGCGAGTCTGAATTTGATTCAGCATTACGATTTGCTGAAGCAAGATCCCGATTTTCAATCTAAGGGACCTGCACCAAAAGGTAACGAAACTCCCGCTGGAAAACCCCTGCTGCCACTGAGAACCGATGTCAGAATTCATCCTGGCCCTCAGCTCTCACTGAGTTATTTTAATCGTTATGATCATTTGAAGAGACGGATTCTTGAATTCTCTGCCAACGTTGAGGTCGGGGTCAGTGCCTACAATAAAGCAATGGTCAGTTTTAGAGAGAACGAGGCCGCTTATGAAGATCCTTATGGAACTTCGGTATCTGCAGGAAAGACCTTCGGGTTCGGTCAGACAGTGGAATTCAGTGACAGGCTAGCCCTGGGTTATGCCGGAACCGTTGATCTTGATGCAGAAAGTTCTGCTTTCCGGCGGCGGCTCAGTTCGGCAAGTGCCAATATCGATTACCGGCCGAATTGCTGGGATATTGGCTTAAATTTGAATGAATCGAGAGATAAAACCGTCACCAGTTCCGGTAAAAAAGAGGAATATGTAGAGCGCAGCCTTTTACTGACCTTCAAGCTCGGTGGAGCAGACCTTCCTGAACAGCCTTTGCACAAAATACTCGCGAGATGATGACACTAGAAAGAATCGTAATGAATCTTGTTTTACCCAAACAAAAAATAATTTATGTATTGAAGGAGATTTACCAGTCAGGGCTTTCCAAATTGGAATGCAAAATTATTTTATTAAGCCTTTTGATGATTCAGGTACTTTTGGGAAGTCCTCATAAAATTTTTGCTCAAACAGAAAAATCTTCCACGTCTTTAAAAACCGAATCCAGTCTTGTGGAAATCCGCCGTGCCTACCGTGAACCATCATTCTTAAAGCAGGGCAGCGGACTGAGATGGCAAGGGGTTTTTTTTGGAGTCGGTTTTCGTCACCTCAGATTTACGCTCGGGAATGGAACTGAGGTGGTCAGCAACCAACCAGATCTTAACGGAATAGGATTCCAGATTGGGTTACTACAAGAGAAACTGACTTACGAATACGAAAGACAGGTTTCCATCATCGATACCGGAAAAACACTCAGCTTCCAGAATGACTCTGGGACCAGACTGGAAAGCATCCAAAATACCTTGTTGTTTTCATGGTATCCCAGATTGATGAGAGACCTTCACGGACAGCTTGGCGTGGGCCTGCAGAGCAGTCGTACCGGATTTGTGGGTTCAGGCAGTTCATCTGGGGTTCATTCTGAAACTGCAATCCAACTCAATCTGGGAGGAGTGTATTTTGCGACTAGGAATCTAATGCTGTCTCTTCGAATTTCACAAAGTTGGCATCTTCCTCTGAGCCGTTCCGAAAGCAATCCGATGTTGAAAAACAGTCAGATTCAAACTCTCTTTCTCAATTATTACTATCCCCTCTAAAACCTACTCCGCAGGCACCAGTTTCAAGAAATGCTTTGATTCTCTCATCTTCCCATCCCAGTTCCCTGAGGGTGGACAAGGTGTCGGCCCCCGGGATTTGACCGGAAAATCCAGAATTCACAGGAGTCTTTGAAAAACGAAAAGGGGAGGAGATTTGTAAAATGAGGTCTCCTTCTTCATTTGGCACCTTTTTGATCATCCCGCGCTCCTGAAGTTGTGGGTGATTTGCTGCTTCAGACATTGTGAGTACCGGTTCCACACAGGCATCCAACATTTGGAAAATTTCTACCCATTCCTGGAAATATTTTCTTTTGAAACCTGCACGTAATTTTTCTTTGAGTCTGTTCTGTGATTTCGCATCATCCAGGTGGCTGTTCTGCTCTTCAGGGATTCCCATCTGGAGACAAAGCCGTTTCAGGAAAACAGGTTCTAGGCTTCCGACCGAAATCCAACGCCCATCCAGGGTTTCATAATAATCATATAGCGTTCCTCCATTCAACATTCCGTTTTCTGCTGAAGGTTCTTCGGCACCACTGAGCCATTCGGCTCCTGCCAAAGCATGCATGCTGAAAACAGCATCGGTCATGCTCAAATCAATGTGCTGCCCTTCTCCGGTCTGCTGACGGTGTATGACAGCAGCCAGGACTGCCATGGCCATGTGATAAGATCCTCCTGCGATATCGGCCAGTTGGAATCCAAAAGGAACAGGTCCGGAATCTTTTCTGCGGCTGGTTTCACTTAAGCCTGAAAGTGCGAGGTAGTTGATATCATGTCCGGCTCGATCCCGGTAAGGGCCTGTTTGGCCATAACCGGTAAGGGAGCAGTAGATCAATTTGGGATGTTCAACTTGTAGTTGTTCATAACCAAGTCCCAGTCGTTGCATGACTCCGGGGCGGAACTGTTCCAGCAAAATGTCATGACTCTCCAGCAATTGATCCACCAACTGGAGGGAATCCGGAACTTTGAGATCAAGGGAGATGCATCTTTTGGAACGGTTGACGGTGGCATGTGCTGCGGAAACGGAACCAGCACGTTGCCTCATTTCGCGGACCAGATCTGGACGGCCAGGAGCCTCGACACGAAGCACCGAGGCGCCAAGATCTGCCAAAATCATGCTGGCAAATGGCCCCGGAAGGAGGGTGGTAAAATCAAGAACCTTCAGGCTGGCCAGGGGTCCGGCCATCGTTCAATCCAGTGCAATGACGGCCTCACCAACCAGGGACTGTTCTCGTGGGGTTTCAGCGGTGAGTTCCAGGCGGACACGGTTTTCTCCGGATTCAGTGAATTTTTCCGTAATTTTTCCACGACAGGTGACGGTATCACCCACGAGGGTCATCGCGGTGAATCGGGTTTTTAGTTCCCGAACAGATTCCTGAGAAACCCAGTTGGTGACCAGTCTGCCGAGGTAGGCCATTGAAAGCATCCCATGAGCGATCACATCATCCAGTCCCGATTCCTTAGCATAATCAATGTCTACATGGATGGGATTGTGATCTCCAGAAGCCCCACAATAGAGAGCCAGAGTATGACGGGTAATCGGTTCGGTGGAAAGTGATGGAATTTCGTCCCCAACCTGAACAGATGCATAAGATGGTTTTGACATGAATCCCTTTCAATTCCTGATGACGTAGTTAGTTGTTGTTTCTGCAACTTTGACCCCGTCCTGATTGATGAAATCATTTTTGGTGAGGATGAATTCAAGCTTGCCGTTTTTCTTGTCATAAATGTCCACCACCTTTTTTTTAACGCTAATTCTGTCTCCGGCATAAACTGCAGCATGGTAGACAAAACCTTGTTCACCATGGAGGAGTTGTCCCAAGTTACAACCAAACAGTTGGACCAAATCCTGAAGATCCACTGCATCAACTTCTAGCATGAATACAAAAGTCGGTGGCGCTGGCAGGGTAGGATGACCTGCTGACTTAGCCGCTTTAAGATCACTGTAGATAGGATTCTTTTCTCCAATCGCCTTAGCAACAAAACGCAATCGACCTTCTTCCACAGGTAAGGTCACAGTTTTAAACTCATAACCAATCAGTTTTTTATCAATCATTCTTTAACCCATTTACGCAAAAAATTAGTAATAATTGGATTGTTATTAAATACAGCGACCTCCATCGACTTCCATACAAAGACCCGTAATCATTTCTGCTTCCTCCGAACAAAGAAAAAGTGCCGCATTTGCCATGTCTTTAGGAAGGCTGAGTCTCCCCAAGGGAATGGTTGAGATAAACTGTGCACGTTTTTCGGGAGTATCTTCTCCCATAAAAAGGTGAAGCATCCCCGTTTCACCGGCCACTGGATTGATGGCATTGACACGGATTTTATCCGGAGCCAATTCAATGGCCATCGCTTTCGTTGCGGTCATCATTGCGCCTTTGGATGTATTATACCAGACCAGCCCTGGCCGGGGTCTGACTCCGGCAGTCGAGGCCACATTCAGGATCACCCCGTAACCCTGTTTTTTCATCAACGGAACCACATGTCTTGCACTCAGAAAAACTGATTTGACGTTGACCGAAAAAATACGTTCGTACTCTTCCTCGGTTACCTCCGTCATCGGACGGTTACGATGAGTTGTCCCAGCATTATTCACCAGAATGTCTAATTTTCCGAAACGATACAAACTCTGCTGAACCATCTGAGAAACATCTTCATCGCTGCTGACATCCGCTTCCATGGCAAATGCGGATTCTCCAATTTCATTTGCCACCTGCACAGCGGAATCATGATTGATGTCAATGACTCCCACTCTTGCACCCTCAAGGGCAAACCGGGTTGCGATGCCCCGACCAAAACCTGACCCGGCACCGGTGACAATTGCTGTTTTATCTTTGAGTCTCATGTTCATCCATGATGAATGGCTATGGTTTTCGTGACTGAAAAACCATAAAGTGCTTCGAACCCTTTTTCACGTCCGTGCCCGCTTAATTTAACTCCTCCGAAGGGAAGCTCTACCCCTCCTCCGGCACCGTAATTGTTGATGAAGACCTGACCGGATTTAAGTCTCTTGGCAACCCTCAGTTGACGACCTCCATCCCGGGCCCAGACCCCTGAGACCAAACCGTAAACCGTGCTGTTCGCGAGTTCAATGGCTTCCTCCTCTCCTTCGAAAGGCATGGTGACCAGAAGTGGTCCAAACACTTCTTCCTGGGCCAGACTGTGTCGGGGGGGCACACTTCCGACCATGCAGGGGGCCAGATAGTTCCCTCCTTCAGGCGCATCTTCGACGATGCTTCCTTCCGCAAGGAATTCAATCCCATCCTGAAGAGCTCTCTGAAGAAATCCCTCCACCCTTTCTTTCTGAGTTTTGCTGATCAAAGGACCGCATTCGAGATCGTGTAATGCTGGACCAGCACGAAGCGCTTTGATGGCCTTGGCCAGTTTTTCAGAGAGTTCCTCGAAAACTGGTTTTTCAATGAGCACCCGGGTTGCGGCGGAACACGTTTGCCCTGCATTCTGAATGGCTGCATTGACCAGAAAGGGGAGGGCTTTTTCCAGATCAGCATCGGCAAAAACCAACTGGGGGGATTTTCCTCCCAATTCCAGGGTGACGGGTACTGCACGCTGTGCTGCTTCCTTCTGGACCTTTATCCCGATCTCCGTGGAACCGGTAAAAGAATAGTGGTCCACCCCTGGGTTTTTTAAAAGGGCTTCACCGGCTTCTTCACCCAAACCCGGAACGATGTTGAAGACCCCTGCAGGAAATCCTGCTTTTTGGCTCAATTCTCCGATTTTCAAGGATGTCAGGGAAGCTTCTTCACCCGGTTTGAGCACGCAGGCATTGCCCATGGTCAGGGCCCCGCCGATGGTACGTCCAATGATCTGCATCGGATAATTCCAAGGGATGATATGTCCTGTCACTCCATGTGGCTCCCTCAGGGTAAGAACGGTATAACCTTCGAGGTAGGGAATGGTCTGACCATGGATCTTGTCCACTGCTCCGGCATAAAACTCGAAATATCTGGCACAGGCCCGGACATCAATCCGTGACTGGCGTAGAGGTTTGCCGACATCCCTCGATTCGAGCTCTGCCAGTTCCTCTTCATGTTCCAAAATCTGCTGGCCCAATGCGTGGAGAAGCCTTCCCCGTTCCACAGGGATCATCCGGCCCCACTCTCCGTCTAAAGCCGCTTGAGCAGATTTGACTGCTTTTTCCACATCTTCGGCTTTGCCTCGAGCAATTTTCGAGAATTCTGTTCCGTCACTGGGATCTGTCACAGAAAGGCAATCCCCAGATTCAGGATTTTGCCATTTCCCGTCTATCAGAACTTTTCCTTCCAATCCAGGACTCCTTATTTTTGAGGGTTTTTATTTTTCCCTGCGGTCTTCCAACCGGACCAGCAGACTGGAAGTATCCCAGCGTCTGCCTCCCATCGCCTGGATTTCAGAATAAAACTGATCCACCAAAGCGGTCACCGGAAGATGCGCTCCGTTGGATCGTGCTTCTTCCAGGGTAATGCCCAGATCCTTGCGCATCCAGTCTACCGCGAACCCATGATTGTATTCTCCTTCGTTCATGGTTTTGTAACGGTTTTCCATCTGCCAAGATTGCGCGGCACCTTTTGAAATCGTTTCAATCACAGCCTCCACATCGAGCCCTACGGCCTTTGCGAAGTGGATTCCTTCCGACAAACCCTGGACCAATCCTGCAATACAGATCTGGTTCACCATCTTTGTCATTTGCCCATAACCGGATGGACCGAGAAGTTTGATCATTCTGGAGTAGGCGTCCATCACGGGTTGAGCCCGTTCAAAGGCTGCTGGATCACCTCCGACCATGACCGTCAGCATCCCGTTCTCTGCGCCCGCCTGTCCTCCAGAAATGGGTGCATCAAGAAATGAAAATCCCTGTTCAGCAGCATTTTCAGACAGTTCCCGAGTGACCTTTGCGGAAACAGTGGTATGGTCAATGAACACCGAACCTTGACTCATTCCTGAAAAGGCTCCATTCGTTCCACAAGTAATTTCACGAAGATCATCATCATTCCCCACACAAGCCATGACGAAATCGGCCTCTTTTGCGGCATCCGCTGGAGTGGATGCTTTCATCCCTCCATATTCCTGAACCCATTGCTCAGCCTTGGAGGCTGTTCTATTATATATAGTTACCTGATGTCCTGCTTTTTTCAGATGCCCTGCCATGGGATAACCCATCACTCCCAAACCGATGAATGCTGTTTTACTGCTCATTGTCAAATACTGGTGCTGGTTTCAAAAAGTTGCTGAAAAGAAATTATTCCCATAATCCATTAGAATTCAGATACGGTGCTTTTAAACCAATCCTGATTTTACAAATTTGAAAAGGAAATCACTCCTAAAAAATTCTTATTTTGGAAATCGATTTTATTTAAACCTAAAACACGCAGTCTAATTTGAAGCATTTAAATGACAAGCCTGTTATCCAAAATACTCCTATGATTTTCGGCAGAATGCATTGATTTAACTGGACTTTGTTAAGTCTTTTCATCTATGTTAATTTATTTTTTAAGGCAAGAGTATTTGGGAAAAAACAGATAGATCCCATTTCGACATCGAAACAATGCTCAAAGGATCAGCAGGCTTGGAAAACGATAGCAGATTCGTTAAGAACTTGGAAAACAGGGAATTTGCTAAAGGGTTCCTTATTCGAAAAATTTAAACTTTGTGTTCCTTGAGATCCAGCAAGGTGTTTACGGTCGATGTTGTCATTGCCGCTGCCGGCAGTGGGAAACGCATGGGAGCGGGGCGTAACAAACTATTGTTGAATCTGCAGGAAGAAAAAGAGGTTGTTGAAAATTCTCAAGAGAGAATATCAAGTGAAACAAAAGGCCTGACACTTCTGGAATATGGACTGAAAGCCTTCCGGCAATTTCCAGGAATCAGAACTGTTTTTCTTGTAGTTTCCAGTTCAGACCGACCGGTACTCGAACCTTTGCAGGAGCAGGAGGGATTGGTTCTTGTGGAAGGAGGGAAGAGAAGACAGGATTCGGTTCATAAAGCACTGGAACAAATCGATCAAAATGATGAACCTCCTGATATGGTTCTGATTCATGATGGAGCAAGGATATTCTGTACAGAAAAGCTGATTGAACGTGTCCTTAAGGGTTGCCGCGAAAAGGGTTCGGCGGTTCCAGTCATCCCCCTTCAGGATACGGTGCGAAAAATCTTGCCTAGAGAAGGAGCAACCAATGGGGTCATGGAATCATGGCAGAGGTCATTCAGTGAAGCTGATTTAACATGTGAACTTTTGGACCGAAGTGAGCTTTATGCCGTACAGACTCCGCAGGGTTTCCGCTTTGAGGATCTTTGGAAAGCATCATTAAAATCGCAAAAAGAAAACTGGGAAGTTACGGATGATGCGTCCCTACTAGAAAAAACCGGCAAATCAATCCATCCTGTTCCGGGAGAGGCGGGAAACTTGAAAATCACGACCTCCGAAGATTTGGCCTGGGCTCGGTGGAAATTTCAATCTGCATGAAGTGATGGTCTCTTGTTAAACAAACCTTTTATATTTGTTTTGAACATATCTCGGTGTCTTTCCGTAAAATGGCCATTGCCCCTCCATGGCTGGTTGCTTCTGTTGTTGCTGATCGTTCCCTTAGCACCCCAACACGTAGAAGCAGCAGGGAAGAAAGATAAAGTCACCATCAATCTTCCTCAGAATCTGGTTCTCAAGGAATTCATCAAGATCATCTCAATGCGGACCAACACAGTTTTTGTGTATCAGGAGCAGATCCTGCGTGGACAGATGTCGATCACTGCTCCACCAAATTTTCAGGTCACTGCGGAAGATGCATTTTTCTTCTTTGAAAAAATCCTTAAAACCCAAGGACTTGCGATGGTCCGAAGGGAGGGAAGCAACGTGGTGGAAATCATTCCAGCAGCAGAAGCACGATTTAAGAGGCTTCCTATCAGCACGGATGAGGAAGGGGTAGGTGCTTCAGGAGGAAATTATGTGATGCGTCTGATTCCTGTCCGGCATAGTGATCTCAAACGGATTCAAGCCGCCTTGCAGCCGATCTTTTCTAAAACAGGGGTGATGCTCGTCTATGAACCACTGGATGTGTTGATCGTGATTGATGATGCTGCAAACATTGAACGCATCGTGGAAATCATCGACGCTCTGGATGTTCCTCTTCCAGAGGGACTGGAAAAGACCGTGACCTTTCACAGAGTTCTTCACAACAATGTTGCTGAAATCCACAAAACCGTATCCGAATTGTTTGCCAATCTGACCCTGAAGGGGAAACCCTACCAGTTCAAGCTTCTGATCGAAAATAGGCTGAATGCCCTGTTCATCATTGCCACCCAAGAAGTTACCAATACCATCATTAATTTCATTGAAGAGGTTGATGTACCGGTGGAGGGAGCCAGCACCACCATTCACGAGTTACGCTACACCGAACCAGGAAAAATTGTCCCGCTGATCACAACTGTTTTTCCTAAAACTGCATCCATCAACATCGTTCCCTTTGCTCCGTTGAATGCTCTGGTCATCATTGCCAATCCGGTGACCACGTCTCAAATCATTGAACTGGTGAATCAAGTGGACATTCCACGCGGAGACATGCAGGTTAAATTGCATCCCCTCAAACATTCCTCGGCAAAGATCATCGCCCCACTACTTTCAAAAATCTTTTCAGATCGAATCGTTGCTGGAAAAGGAGAAGGAAAGGCTGCTGCAGGGAGCCCGGTCAAGATCATTCCAGAATCGCGGCTGAATGCACTGATTATCATTGCAGATCGGATGGAAACAGAAAGGGTGCTCATTCTGGTGAACAAACTGGATGTGCCCCAATCGATTTCAGGAGAAACGCAACTGAGGCTGGTGCAGTTGGAATATACTTCTGCTAAGCGCATGGCCCCCTTGTTGTCAAAGATTTTCTCCGATCGGATTGTTGCAGGCAAAGGAGAAGGCCAGGCGACCCCTGGAAGCCCGATCAAAATCATTGAGGAAACTAGGCTGAATGCTTTGATAATCATCGCCGACCGCCTGGAAATCGAAAGGATCATCGGGTTGATCAAACAACTCGATATCTTCCAGGAAAGCGGCAAAGTGCAAAGCAACTTTAAACTTTATCAGCTCAAACATGCTGTCGCCAAAGACATGGCCCAGCTTTTGAAGGAAGTTACAGGTAAGATCACGGAGGTTGCACGTAAGGATGAGGAACCTAAGCCAGGAGCTGTTCAAGAAGGGCAAAAAGCATCGAATTCTGGATCAGACATTCAAATCAGTTCAGATGAAGCTACGAATACTCTACTGATTTTTGCTCCGGCAGACACATTCGAAACGCTGGACCGAATTATCGCAGAACTGGATGTTCCAAGAATGCAAGTCTATGTCGAGGCTCTAGTGATGGAAGTAACTCTTTCAAAAAGCCTAGATTTTGGAATCAATTGGAAAGCTGCGGGAGCGTCAAATAACAATCGTGTTATCACAGGAGGATTTCCAACTGGAGGAAGTTTTGATACAGCATCTGCTGCGGCAGCATCCGGTGGAGCGAATCTTGGTTATTTGAATGCAAATACCATCAGTATTGGTGGAAAAGATTACTATTCTTTTGGAGCATTCATCAATGCATCCAAAGGTGACACTGATGTAAATATTCTGGCCAATCCACAGGTATTAATGATGAATAATGAGGAGGCAGTGCTTAATGTTTCCTCAAATATACCCATTGGTACCAAAACGGTGACAGATGCCAATCAACTGACAACGACCCAATTTGAATTCAAAGACGTCGGTACAAAAATTACCATAAAACCTCAAATTAGTGGTGCAGACAGTATCAGACTCCAAATCAGTCAGGAATCCAGTCAGGTTTCTACAGAAAGTGTATTGACTCAGCAGGCTATAACAACGTATAAACGTGAGTTGAAAACGTCAGTAGTTGCAGGAAATGATGAAATCGTGGTGCTTGGGGGGTTGATTGATGAAAAACGCAATCGCTCAGAAAGCAAAATACCAGGATTTGGGGATCTTCCCCTAATTGGTTGGATGTTTGGTACAAAGTCGAGTTCGGTGAATAAAACCAATCTCTTGCTTTTCATCCGACCCACAATTATCAGATCTCAGAAAGACCTGATTCGTGTTACTACCAGAGCACGAACACGATACGAAGAACTAAAAACGGATAACAATGTTACCGAAAAAGTACTCAAAGGTCTAAATCTGTCTCCACCTTCGAGCATTGGAGATCAAATTCCGGAAGGGACTCTGGAACCAGCCGATTAATCACAACTGAGAAAAGTGATGGAACACACAGAAACACGCATGGATGCGTTGAATCTCTTCCCCAATCCTGAAAATCCTCTGGAAATCAAAATCCCTCTTTTTGAGGGTCCACTTGATTTGCTTCTACATCTGATCAGGAAAAAAGAAGTTTCAATAGCCGAGGTTCGGCTCTCTGAACTGACGTCGTCCTACCTTTCCTATCTTGAAATGATGCAGTCCGTGAATTTGGATATTGCCGGGGAATTTTTGGAAATTGCAGCAACTCTGATCCTGATCAAGTCTCGTCAGCTACTGCCAAAACCGATCGAGGAAATCGATGAGGAGGAGGTAGAGAATCCTGAAGAAATTCTGCGGATGCGTCTGTTGGAATATCAACGATTCAAGGACGCAGCCTTTGAGATTGGTTCTAGGGATGTACTTTGGCGGGATATCTTCACCCGACCTGAAACTGAGGAATTTGTTTCAGATGAAAACGAAAAAAATCCTGAATTCGAGGATGTTTCTGTATTTGCGCTCATGGAGGCGTTTCAGCAGGTCATGGCTCGTCGACCTAAGATTACACGACATGTGGTAGAAACAGAGTCTTTAAGAATCGAGGACCGCATCGACCAGATGATTCAACTCTTTAACCAGAGACCCAGGATTCTTTTTGAGGATCTCTTTGAAAACATCGACCATCGTTCCTGGTTGATTCTGACTTTCATGTCCCTGCTTGAAATGGTCAAAATCCGTATGATCACCCTGATCCAGTTGGAACACCTAGGCCCAATTCACTGTACCATCCATGAGGATTTCCAAGGTAACCTCAAATCATGGTACGAACTTCAGGAAAAGGAGGAACCTGTCGAGAATGCAGGTTTACGTTTGGTGAGTTAAAGTAAGCCTTGTTTTTTAATCCTTTCCATGAGCCTTGAGCTGAAGAGAAATGCGGGTTTTCAGTAACTCGTTCTCTATGCTTCCCGACGTCTGATAAATGCAGGGATGTCGAGATTTTGTTTGAATTCAGGATCGTTACGTTTGTCTGCCCATTCCGGGAAAAAAGGACCTTCTTCCGGAACAGATTCCGAATCATAGTTTGTTTTTGAATGCTTGGAGAGAGCTTCCACAGAGTCATCAATAGATACTTCAGATGGGTTGTTTTCTGTTGATGTACTTGCGACAAATGCAGGCTTCCAAGAATCAGATTCGAATCCCTTATTTTGATCACCCTCAGATGATGAACTGAAATCTCCTGTTTCCTCCTCTGGGTCATCGTCTCTCAAAGAATTATTGCTTTCTGAATACGCCCATGAAGAATCAGTGGATGGGAAATCTGCTTCCTCTTCTTCTGCCACGACTGTTTCGTTGCTGTGAGACGTCGTTTCTTCCATTTCTGTGGTTTCAGTCTTTGCTTCTGAGAAATGATCCCATCGTTCCGTGGAAATACTTGCCGCCGACGCTTCGGCCAGCGAAAGGTACGCCGGATCATTGGTTGAAGTTTGTGCTACTGCTGGAATCTCTTTTGGAAGATCCATTGCAGTGCTATTGGGTTCTGAATTTTGGGTTTCAGAAAATGAAATAGCTTTATCCCTTGAGAATGAATCAGTTCGTGGAGAATCTGCTTCACGCTCCTCAAAACCGGTAGCAATGACAGTGATCATGATCTGGTCTTCCAGTTCTGAGTTAATTGAGGCACCCCAGATGATGATGGCATCTTCGTGCCCCTGTTCCTGGATATAATTGGACGCTTCCGTAACTTCGTGTAGAGTCATCGTTTCGCTTCCAACAACGTTAATCAGGATCCCCCTGGCACCGTCAATTTTGCTGTCACTCAGGAGTGGGCTATGGATCGCATGTTCGGCTGCAGTCCTTGCCCGGTTTTCTCCGGAAGCCACGCCCGTGCCCATCACTGCTTTTCCCTGATCTTCCATCACAGTCCGAACATCGGCAAAATCCAGGTTCACCATACCGTCTCTGGTAATGAGATCGGAAATCCCCTGGATTCCTTGACGAAGTACGTCATCCGCATAGCCGAAAGCTTCAATCATCGGAGTACGTTTGTCTATCACACCGAGCAGGTTGTCATTAGGAATCACAATCAGGGTATCAACGTTTTTTCGAAGTTCTTCAATTCCTTCCTCTGCAGCCTTGCGCCTTCGTCTTGCTTCAAATCCAAAGGGCATCGTCACCACTCCAACGGTCAGGGCTTGTGCTTCCCGGGCAGCCTTGGCAATGACTGGTGCTCCACCGGTCCCGGTGCCTCCACCCATACCTGCAGTAATGAAAACCATATCCGCACCCTGAATGGTATCCCGAACCTGATCTATACTTTCAAGGGCAGCAGTTTGGCCGATTTCCGGCTTTGCACCGGCCCCGAGCCCACGAGTGGAATCGGCCCCAAGTTGGAGTTTGAGAGATGCATTTGATTTACGAAGATCCTGAAGATCAGTATTGGCGCTGATGAATTCAACTCCTCTGACATCCAGTTCGATCATCCGATTGATGGCGTTCCCTCCACCACCTCCAACTCCAATCACCTTAATGTTCGGAGTGTCATCACTCACCGTTTGAATGTTTGAAAAATTCAGCATCCTGCTTCCTCCTTCCGAAAGATTGGAGTTATCCGCTTCCATTTAGTGCGGTGATTGTGTTTGTTTGAAAATCCATTAAACAGTTCCATTTTTGTCTTCTTTTTCATCTTTAAGTCTGATGATTCCTAGAAAAAATCCTGCATCCAGTCTTTCATCCTTCTGGAAACCTTGTGAAAAAGGTTGGTTTCGTCTCCGACAAAATTCAGTTTGCCCTGATTACTCGTGATTCCGTAGCGAACCAGTCCAACACTAGTGGCATATTTAGGGGAATAGATCAGTTCTTTCAAACCTGAAATATGTTCTGGAAATCCTACACGGACCGGCATATTTAATACTTGATGGGCCAACTGGTCCACTCCAGGCATGATGCAGGATCCTCCGGTGATGACCACCCCGGAGGCCATCAGTTTATGATAATGGGTTTTTTCGATTTCACGTCCAATCAGTTCAAAAATTTCTCGGAAGCGGTCTTCAATGATTCCTGCAAGGACCATTTTTTTCATCTGACGGTTGTTTCTTCCTCCAACACTAGGAACGGCGATCATCTCACTCTCATCTGTCATTTCCGAAAGCGCTATGCCATTGCTGTGTTTGATTTCCTCAGCCTCTTGAAGTGGTGTGCCCAGACCGATGGCAATATCATGAGTCAGATGATTTCCACCCAACGCAAGTACGGCAGTGTGGACGATGCTTCCCTCTGAATAAATGGTGATGTCGGTGGTGCCTCCTCCAATATCGACCAAAACCACCCCGACTTCCTGTTCATCGGGGCTGAGGACAGCCTGGCTGGAAGCAAGTGGCTCCAGGACAATGTCTTCGACATCCAATCCTGCCTGGTTACAGCATTTTATGATGTTTTGTGCGGATGTAACGGAACCGGTTACGATGTGGACATTCACCTCCAGTCTTGCTGCGGCCATTCCCAAAGGATTCTGTACCCCGTCCTGATCGTCAACAATGAATTCTGAAGGTAAAATATGGAGGACTTCACGATCATTGGGGATCAAGACCTGAGCTGCATCAATGACCCTTCTTATGTCTTCCTCAGTGACGGTACGGTTGTGATACACCGTAACCATACCCCGGCTGTTCTGTCCCCGTATATGATGCCCGGCAATACCGGCATAGACACTGTTGATTTGTTCACCGCACATCAGTTCACATTCTTCAACAGCTTTCTTGATCGACTTCACCGTCTTTTCAATGTTGACGACCACTCCCTTGCGCAATCCCTCAGATTTCGCTGTGCCGACTCCTACAACATTTAAAGTTTCTTTGCTGTCACTCTCTACCGCGATCGCACAGATCTTGGTCGTCCCGATATCGAGTCCAACGGTAAGGTTATTGTATTTTGTGCGTGACGGCATCCATGCTCCTCACTGGGGAATTCTCCCATCCCAAAAAGGGATTTTGTGCAGTTGAAGTAACTAAGTTGGAAGGTTTTTTTGTCCTACATCCATGTAAAACTCGTTTCGGAACATTAAGATTTCATGCGCCGAATTGAAAATTATTAGTAATCATTACGTGCTGGGGTAAATTTTGTCAACCCTTATTTCAATATTTTTTCAAAAAAACCGAATTTTATAAGTGATTTGAGCTAATTTTTACTCCGTAGTCAATTTTATAAAATTTAAATTTTAAAAAAACATCATTACAGCATGATTTTTTTTATTATCTTTGAAATCTACATTCCTTACCATCCAATCTGCGTGTCTGATAAGGGGAACAGCTATAATTTCGTGCTTGAAAAATTCCACAATAATAAACTCCTTGCTGCAAATCACTTTCGGTATTTTGAATTGGCGCCATGATTTCATCTTTTTTCATAGGGAGAACTTTCCGATCCACAACCATATATTGTTTCGATTTTCGAGACGAAACCTGTTGACACATTCTCCGTTGCTCAAGGAAGGATTGCTCCGGGAATTCATATTCCCTTATTGGTATGGAGCAAGCACTGGCATGAACAATGATTCCAAATAAAAAATAAATTTTATATTGTTTTTTATAAATAAAAGGTCTGCCACTGACCATAAAACAAGACCTGAAAAAATTGCTGATCCATGAAGGAGATTTAGATGATCTTTTCGGGAGGATACCCAACATGTTTCAATTTTTGAAGAAAACCCGTTTTGGAAACTTAAAATAGTTTGTGAATATTTCGAAGATTGCGTGAGGAACAAACCAAGACCACTCTGGATCCGGGTTGGACTTCACTTACGCCAACAGCTATTTCCCAATTTCCATTTTGATGAATTCCACCTATTATGATTTCGTATTTTTTCAGATAGGAAGCAAGTTTTTTTAAAGGTTTCTTCGTTATCTCGGAACCTGGAGATGCAACCACTTCGACCACTTCTGCATCAACCCCATGAAGATGTGCCACTGAAAGCAATTCACTCCTGCGAATGAATTTCAGGATTTCATTTGCTGCAGAAATTTTGGAATTCAGAACCACATCCAAGCCAATGGTCGAGGACAGCACAAGGTGATCCTCTTTATCCACAAGGGCTATTGTTTTCCCTTGAGCTCCTTGGACTTCACGGTTTCCACGATTCATCAAATGTTTTGCCAGTAAACAGGTGATAATGTTCGTTTCGTTATCTCCAGTAGTTGCGACAAAACTTTCCATCCGATCCATACCGGCCATCACAAGAACATTGGCATCAGTTCCATCCCCTTCGATGACCTGCGTTTTCTCCAAATTTGCAGCAAGTTCTTCTGCACGATCATGATTATTTTCAATCAGGGTGATCTCAATTTCTTTTTCCAGTAACTGAGCCACACGCTGTCCGACAAGTCCTCCACCTAGGATCATCATCCGACTGATTCCCCGGTCTTGGATGCGCATCTGTTTCATCAGTTGCTCCATGTCATCCCGATGGGCGAGAATAAAGACTTGATCCTGAGGACGTATGGTTTCATCTGCCTGGGGAATGATGGTTGAAATCCCACGAGCCAGAGCAACGACCCGAAAATGGTATTGGTCGTGGATCGTCGAAAGTTCCTTTGGTGACTTGAAAACCAGCGGGGATTGCTCGTCAACACGTAAAGCCAACACTTGCATCCACCCGTTTCCAATATCAATCAGATCATTGCATGCTGCACGTTTAACCAGACGAAAGATTTCTTGAGCCAAGAGTTCCTCAGGATGAACCATCAGATCAATTTTCAGTTCTTCCGGAGGCAGAACACTTCCTGGCTCAAAATCGAGAGAACGCACCCGAACGATCTTGCGGGGGATACCGAAACGGTCTGCTATCAGTGCAGAGAGCATATTGGTTGCATCGTCATTGGTTGCGGCGATCATCAGTTCCATGCTTTCTGCTTCAGCTGCTGTCCAACTGCTGAGACGCATCGAATTGCCCTGGATCACCCGAGCATCCATCGTCTCTGCTGCTTCATGGACTAATTTTGGATCGTTTTCGATCACTGTCACGGAAGCCCCTTCATGCAATAACCTCCGGGCCAGGTGCATCCCCACTCCCCCAATCCCGAGGATCAGTATATTTTCAGCTTTTGATCCCATTATGGATCTTTGAATGAGTTGGATGCATTAATGACTGGATCACATTTATTGCTTCTGAGCATAGGGTCGGCCCTATGTAAACATCAAATGGTCAGTTCGTACTGTTCGTATCGTGACTGGCTATGTAGGGGGTTTTTACTGGAAAGATCAATTTCATAAAAACTGTCAGCTTCCGGAACATAGGAGGGATCATAAATGTTTTCTGGTTTTTGTCCATACTCCAAACACTGTCGAATGGCATGGCCTATCCAGCGTTCGATCTTAAGCACGACAAATTTTTTCCTCAAGCGTCCTTGGTCATCCCGGTTGAGAACACTCGAAATGGTATTGGTGGTGATAAACTGATTGAGAAAGGGCGAGTTCAGGTTTTCCCGCGCTTCCGGGGAAATGTAGGTATGAGTACAGTAAAAAAACATGTTTGCCGGCCGGCAGCGTTCCGATTCTGCCAAAGCGCTAATGTTTGCTGCAAGAGTCCCTCCAGTACGCACCATGTCATCCAAAATGAATACATCCCGGTTTTTCAATATTTCCACTTCTTCATTCAGATCCAGATTGACTTCGCGTTGACCAATACGCTTCTTTTTGAAAGTCACCAATGCCGAATTATGAAGTCCGGTAAATTCTCTCACCCGTTGAACAAATTCCACCGCCCCGTCATCTGGGGCAACAAAACCAACATGTTCTCCATAGTTCCATAGTCTCACCAGACCAGAACGGAGGATGTAATTGGCGATGATGGGTGAGATGTCAAGATTGATGAAAGGCGGCAATTGATTTTCTTCAGGTGGACCATAAACCTTTTCATAAATTCCCTTCATTACCTCAGGTTTATGATTATGCACGGTCATCACCGCATCGACTCCTGATTTTTTCAACAGCCTTGCATAGAGCTCTGAAGAACAGGGTTGGCCAACAAATTTTTCCCTGGATGAAAAATCCGTCACCTGAGGGTGGTCCAGCGTTCTGGGACCACGATCCTGGGCGGAATAATAGAGATCCGGTTCCACCAAGGCCACGAATTTTGCTCCATTTTCTTTTGCTGCGGAAGCGATCAGAAAGTTTCGCATCGCCAGTTCATTCCTGGATAGATGGGGGGAATGAGTTGACACAATGTAAACTGATTTGCCTTCCAGCCCATGTCCAAGATTCAGTTCATTGACATCATCCTGCATGAATCGAGGGCAGAATTCGCTGTTGACAAAAGATTTCAAAGAGACCGTGTCTGCGATGTCGAAGGGTTGCAGACAGGCATGTGCGACACCTATGGCGAATGAAGCATCACTGACGTTCGATACAACGAGATGATCACTCATGTTGGATTTATGATGAACGGGGAGTTGGTTTTATGATGAACAAGGAGTTGGCTTTCATCAAAATCCTCTTAAAGTTCAATAGGCCACGGCAAAGACCACTTCCCTTTCGGAAGCTTCTCCTGTAACCATGCACTTCCCTGGGGAGGGGTCAGGATCGAGGGGAATACAACGGATGGTAGCTTTGGTATCCGTTTTTATTTGGGCTTCCACTTCCGAAGTACCATTCCAGTGGGCCATTACAAATCCACCCTCTTCTTTCAGTATTTCCCGGAATTCATCATAGTTATTTGCCCGCCGAGTGTTCTGCTTTCTAAATTCTAGAGCACGCTGATAAAGATTTTCCTGTATCTTTTCTAACAGTTCACAAACATGGGGAGTAATCTCTTCGAGTTGGACTGGATTTTTTTCCCGCATGTCCCTTCGTGCAACCATACCGGATTGTTTGGCCACATCCCTGGGACCAACTTCGATCCGAACCGGGATTCCCTGCTGAAGCCAGTGAAAAAATTTCTCTGCGGGACGCAGGTCATCCCTTTGATCAATGACCACTTTCAAGCTGTCCAGCCGGCTTCGAAGTCGTTCTGCAACCGCTTCGGCAAATGCCTTTGTTTCAGACTTCTCCTGATCATTGGTGAAAATTGGGATGATCACTACCTGCACCGGAGCAATACGTGGTGGAAGGATGAGACCATCATCATCTCCGTGAGTCATGATCAATGCGCCGATCATCCGAGTCGTAACCCCCCAACTCGTGGTCCAAGCATGGGACTGTTCATTGTTTCGGTCTAAAAAAGTGATGTCAAAGGCTTTGGCAAAATTCTGTCCTAAGTTATGAGAAGTACCCGCCTGCAGTGCCTTGCCATCCTGCATCATTGCCTCGATGCAGTAAGTTGCAATCGCTCCTGGAAATTTTTCTGATTCAGTCTTGAGCCCCGGAATTACGGGAATAGCAAGGTCTTCTTCTTGGAAACGACGGTAAATTTCCAACATCCGCATGGTTTCCTCCTGGGCTTCTTCCTGGGTTTCATGGGCCGTATGCCCTTCCTGCCAGAGGAATTCGGAGGTTCTCAAAAACAATCGGGTACGCATCTCCCAGCGAAAGACATTGCACCACTGGTTGATCAGGACCGGAAGATCACGGTAGCTCTGAATCCATTGAGAATACATGTGGCCGATGACTGTTTCTGATGTAGGTCTGATCATCAGTGGTTCTTCCAGTTCTTTGCCTCCACCGTGTGTAACGACGGCGCATTCAGGGCTGAAGCCTTCGACGTGTTCTGCCTCCTTTTCCATGAAATGTTTAGGAATCAACAACGGAAAGTAGGCGTTGACGTGTCCGGTTTCCTTGAACATCCGGTCAAGACGTGCCTGCATGGCTTCCCAGATGGCGAATCCGCTGGGTCGAATGACCATGCACCCTTTGACTGGAGCATAATCTGCAAGCTTTCCAGCGGCAATCACATCCAGATACCACTGGGAATAGTTTTCCTTACGGGGTGTTATGTTTTTTGCCATTCCGGTATCGGTGACGGAAAGGTCAGGAGGATTTTCAGTTTTGCTTCTTTTGTTGACGCTTTATTTGCGGCATGTAAAAAATATTGATTCGCATCCTGTTTGACAAGCTCTTTTAGGTTATGACTTTGCATTAAGCTCAACATTGAGTCCCAGGAGTTAATCAGAAGAGTTTGTGACATTACAAATGCCTTGCTCCTTTTTCCTTCAAAACCTTAAGATTGTGTCTCCTCACTGGGATGTTAAAACACAAAAAAAATTCTCCGGAGTGATTCTTGTTTGGGAAAAAAAATGTGACTGAAACTAAAGGAAGTGCTCCGACTTATCTTGGCGGAGGTATGAAGATCGATGGCAAAATCATCGGTAAAAAACCAATCTGGATGGATGGTGAGTTGAAAGGCAATATTGAATGTGAATCAGAAGTCGTGATTGGACCCACCGCAAAGATTGAAGCCACCATCAAGGCAGCCACGATCAAAGTAAACGGCCAAGTCAAAGGAGATCTTTATGCCTCCGCACGCATGGAAGTTCTTTCTCAAGGCAGAATCCAAGGCAACCTCACCAATCTTCCAGGGGCCCTCATCATTCACGAGGGCGGCATCGTCGAGGGGCAATGCGTGACCACCAGCAAGGAAGAAATCAAGAAAATCATGCCTTCCTGGATCAATGCTGTTGATACGAAGCTGAAAAGTTTTTCCAGAAAAGAAGAAGCTCCTGAAAATACAGAAAAAAAACTGGAAAAGCAGCCTTCGTAATCCAACACATAAATCCCCGAAAAGGCTTCAGAACCCCTGAAGCCTAAAGGTCCCTCTCTTCAAATTATCCAACAAGCAGCAAAGATTCAGGAACCAGGTGTTCCAGGTTTGCGATCTTGAAATCCAACTTGATTGCCCTTACGTTTAAAAGCATTTTGACGTTGTGTCGCAACTGTTCCACGTGGTTCCAGTTGAAACAATTTGGATTTCAGGGTTTCTCGGTTGCGAATGGGGATGGCAGGTATGATCAAAGGAAGTGCCCGGCGAATGATTTCCAGATGGATCGACTGAATTGGTTCACGGACTTCCGGATCATTCAGTTCCAGGTTGGCCCAGTTGCCTTCAATTTCTAACTGCCGACCTGATCCAATCAACACTTCTGCTTGATTTCGTAGTGGGAACCATTGTCGTTCTGTGCTTGTTGATGTGCCCTGCTTCCGTGGGCTAAAATAGACTCTCATTTGCAGTGCCTTTCCAGGTTTGTCTGGAATCATCATCAGGGAACTGAGTTCATCATCCTGGAAGGCAATCCTACAATCAAAACCGCCTCCCTCCTGAAGGTCCAATTCATCCAAATAGAAATGGGTGTCTGCTTCCGTGTTACGACTTTTGATTTTCAACCCGTTCCAGAAATAACTCGTTTCCAGTTCTGGTGTCAGATATTGAAGTTTGATCACGTCCATCGGAAGCGTGTGTCCTGCCTTGAAAACTTGGAGGATCGATCCCAATTGTGAAATTTGGGGTATCATCTGCAATGGCAACTCACTCCATTTCAACGGCCAGAAACCTACCTCCAGGCTGTTCCTACATGCCTCATTGGCCTGCATCAGCACATTGAACCCTCGTTGGATCGAGGAATTTGTTCCGATCAGAATGACTTTTTTCCAACCGGACCAGACCGATTGCTCCATCAGTTTTTCTAAAGACTGGCGGCTGCTGGTATTGGCAAATTCGTTAGGTACCAACTGCTCCATCACCCGCAGTCCATGCTTCCACCAGAAAAGTGAAACTCCGGGATTTAAATGGCTGTCCAAAATCAGATGCAGTGGACGTTTCATCTTTAGAGGTTCATTGTGTTAAGGAAGCTTGATTAGATTTCTTAAGCTCCCAAGAGCTTCAGGCAAAGAGATCTGTAGTTTTCAATATTCAACAACCATAACAAAAAAAGATAAAAGCACCAAGCAGTCAATTTAAGACAAAACCCACTTTATGCTTGTAAATTAAGTATATTTACGTACATTAGTTCTTAGATATTAACGAGGATAAAAATGATTTTGATGGAGATTGAGATCTCTTGCTTATCATCAAGATTGTTTTTGCAAAGACACTCACACCCGGTTAGCGATTGTGAATCAACTGAAGAAACTGATTATCACTTTTACAAAATGTTGGGATTGTTTCCAATCAGCAGTAGCCTTTGCTGAATCGGACTGTGCTGATCAGGCCATAGATCTCTTAGACCCGTCAGATCCAAGCTGAATCCCCAAAGGTTAAATCATTTTGAAGCCGTCAACAGGGCACGGCCAACACCCCGGATGAAAGAGTCATCCGCATTTCCTCGCTTTTCTTCTTATCCTTTTCGAGTAGTTAAAATAGACAAGGGAATCTTTTCTAATCTGGTAACCTGGTTGGGTTAAAAGAATTCAGAAGATGTCTCAATCTTGGTGGAGTTTCCAGAGAAATTTTTGATGAAGAAAAAATACTTTTTGAAGATATAATCTTATGCAGATTTAACAGCAATGTGGCATCGGTTTTTCCCATTTTTGGAATGGCGTTCCAGACTGACCTGGAGCAACTTTCAGCGTGATCTAATAGCCGGATTGACTGGTGCAATCGTGGTTTTGCCGCAGGGAGTAGCCTTTGCGGTGATTGCCGGCATGCCCCCTCAGTATGGCCTCTATACGGCCATGGTCCCCGCCGCAGTGGCAGCATTATTCGGTTCTTCCTGGCATCTGGTTTCAGGCCCCACCACCGCTGCCTCTCTGGTTCTGTTTGCATCACTGAGTGCTCTGGCCGAACCCGGATCCCTGAATTACGTAGAACTGGCCATCACCCTAACTTTTCTGGTTGGATTGATGCAGTTTCTGATGGGATTGATGAAGTTCGGCATTCTGGTGAATTTCATTTCCCATTCAGTCGTGATCGGTTTCACTTCAGGGGCAGCCTTGTTGATCGCCTCGAACCAGCTCAGTCATTTTTTCGGGATTGAAATCTCCAGGGGTCTGAAAATTCATCAGACCCTGGAGCAGTTTGTGCTGAATTTTGGAGAGATCAATCCCTACGTCACCCTCATCGGTTTAAGCACGGTGGTTTCGGGAATCCTCTGTCTGCATTTTCTTCCGCGAGTGCCATACATGATAGTTGCCATGCTGGCAGGAAGTCTGGTCAGCATCGGGTTGAATCATTACTATGGGCCGGAAGTCACCGGAATCATCACGGTTGGTGCACTGCCGAGCGAACTGCCCTCGCTAAGTTATCCAAATTTGGACCTGGAAGTCCTCGAGAAACTGGCTCCGGCAGTGGTGGCTACCACCTTACTGGCATTAACCGAAGCAGTTTCGATTGCCCGTTCTATAGCAGTACGTTCAGGGCAGCATTTTGATGGAAACCAGGAATTCATTGGTCAGGGACTCTCAAATATTGTCGGCAGTTTCTTTTCTTCTTATGTCGCCACAGGTTCTTTCAACCGTAGTATCGTCAATTATCTTTCTGGGGCAAGAACGCCTCTTGCCGCGATTTTTGCGGGAGGTCTGCTGGTGGGCATTGTCATGGTTGCCGCACCCTATGCGAACTATTTGCCAAACGCTGCAATGGCAGGAATTCTGTTTCTGGTAGCCTGGGGGTTGATCGATTTTCAGCAGATTCTTCAGATCTGGAAAATGAGTCGATCTGAATTCATGGTACTGGCGGTAACCTTCCTTTCCACCCTCACCCTGTCTCTGGAATTTGCAATCCTACTTGGAGTCATGGTCTCCCTCTTTGTTTATCTTTCACGGACCTCCCATCCTGAAATTCGTAGTAGGATGCCTGACCCTTCACATCCCACCCGACAGTTCAGTAGCAATCCAGATTTACCAGAATGTCCTCAATTGAAAATTATCCGCATCGATGGCTCCCTGTTTTTTGGCGCAGTCGAACATGTTGAGGAACAACTGAGAAAATTTCTTAATGATCAACCTTCACAGAAACACCTGCTTCTGATTTGCACGGGCATCAATTTTCTGGATGTCGCAGGAGCTGAATTTTTGTCACGTATCCTGAAAAAATACCGCTCCTTGGGGGGAGATTTGTTTTTCTACCGCATCAAGGATACCGTCAAGTCAACCATGTTGCGAAATGGATTCGAAGAAGACTTGTTTGAAAAAAACTTCTTCCGTTCCAAAAAAGAAACGATAGGTGCAATTGTGTCAAGAGTAGACCACACCAAATGCAGGGTATGCAGCAAAAGGGTGTTCAGTGAATGTTCCCAGTTCAATCCTCTTCAGCAGGATTTGGAGGAGACAATTGAAAACCCAAAAAATCAAAAATTGAATCCTGGCTCAGTTTGAACTGCGGGCTAGGAAGGGAACCTTATTTTATGCATTCAAATTTGAATGGATTTTATTCTGCCTTCTCCTGAAGGCTTTCTAGAGCCTGCTCAAGCCGTTCTTCAAGTTCTTTTGGAGTTCCGTTGTTTTCCAGGATAAAATCGGCATGAGGAAGGCGTTTTCCAGGAGAGAGTTGAGAAGAAATCCTCTGCTTTGCCTCTTCAGGGCTTGATCCATTTCGCAGGGCCAGGCGTTCTAAAATTCTTTCTTCATCCGAATTGACAATCCATACCTGGTGGCATTTACGCTGCCAGCCGGTTTCAATCAGAAGCGCTGCTTCTAGAAAGATGATTTCTACAGAGCGCTCTTCTGCCAGTCTGAGGGATTCTTTTTCAATCATCCTGGCAATGTGAGGATGAGAAATGCTGTTCAGTGTTTCCAGTTTTTGAGGGTCCTGAAATACAAGCAATCCCAACTTAGGCCGGCTGATCCGCCCGCTTTGGTCCAAAATCCCTTTTCCAAAAGCCTCCAACACTTCCCTGAACCCAGGATGGGAAGATTCCAGCACCCGGTGTCCAAGCAGATCGGCGTCGATCACCGGATAGCCTCGTTTTTCCAGCATCCTGGCCACAGTACTCTTGCCGCTGCCAATTCCTCCGGTTAAACCGATGATGAGGGGATGCTTCATGGGATGGATGGGGGCACCACTTATTTCTGGAGACACATGGGGGCTTCCGCAGTTTGAGTTGATTGGACCTGCTTCAGCATACCCCTTAGTTCCTGGTGAGTGAAAGCTTTAAGATCGACCTTCTCCTCATCATACAGTTTTCCCGGTTCAAAAAAATCCTTACCACACCGCTGGCTTTCAAGCGCTTTCATCAGGGTATCCGGACGCAAAGGCATTTCTTTCCAACCCAGTCGGGACCATTCTTGGCAGGAATCAAAGGCTCCAGAACTTTCATCCTCCTTCGAACATTTTCGGGATGACAGCAGAAGCCGGCAGCCCAAAGGCCGTACCGGATAGATCGAACAACAACCCTGATCCTGCAAAAGAAAAGGGCAGGGCTGAACCGCAGAAGAATGTTCGTTTTCCTGGACAAACCATTGCCGGTCCAATTTGGAACAGGCATCAGCAGCCATATTTGAATGGAGGTAATGCCTTATTTCATCAAACTCGGTTCGGCTGGAGGTGATTTCAGCAAAGTAGCAACAGGCATCGCATCCATTTCCGCAGACCGCTGATTGTGATTCGACCTCCATCCGTTTACGGGTCAATTTGGAAACGCTGTCGCAGAGCAGATGTAAAAGGGCTATAAATCGGTTTTGATGCGGATAACGCTTTTCGGGGATGGTTGCAGCATACTTCCTTAATCCTTCAAAGAAATGTTTCACCTCCAGTTGTTGGGGGCCTTCAGGATGGAACTCTTTCATCGTAAAACCATGGATGACTATTTAAAAGCATTCCAGCTTATCCATTCGGATGACTGAGCTCAAGTTCTGTCCAGACCAACGATGATTTCTACAAAAAGACTGGTGGGATCCGATTTCAAGAAATCTTTATTTTAAATCGACCGTTTCCAAATTGCTTAAAAACAAACTTTGGTTTAGGTTTGATCTAAGATCCATTTTTTTGAAAGAGGATGATCGTGTACCGGATTCTGGTCTTTCAAATGATTTTGGGGCTATGGTTAGCAAGTCCGAGTACTGTTCATGCTTCCAGCGCCATGGTGTTGAAAGTAGAAGGTGCGATTGGACCTGCAACCTTGGATTATGTTTCCCGTGGGCTGAAACGGGCCAATTTACAGGGTGCAAAAATGGTGATTTTGCAGCTTGATACTCCTGGCGGACTGGATTCGGCGATGCGTGACATCATCCAGCTTATCCTGACTTCGCCCATGCCCGTGGCAGGATTTGTCGGGCCTAGTGGTTCCCGGGCAGCCAGTGCAGGTACTTATATCCTCTATGCCTGTCATATTGCAGCCATGGCACCAGGCACCAATCTTGGTGCGGCCACCCCGGTTCAACTGGGAGGACTGCCGCTTCCGACCCCGTCCGGCCCAGAACCGGAAAATGCGGATGATTCCAAAACCTCGCCTGCAAAACCGGCATCCTCGATGGAGCGCAAGCTGGTCAATGATGCCGCGGCTTATCTGCGCAGCCTGGCCCAACTGCGGGGAAGGAACGCGGAATGGGCAGAACAGGCTGTACGTGAAGGAACCAGCCTTTCCGCAGAGGAGGCCCTAAAACATGGCGTGATCGACCTGATGGCGGGGCAACTCCCGGAACTGCTTCAGAAACTTGAAGGAAAGGAGGTCCTTTTTTTTGATCAGAAACAGATACTAAAGACAGCTGGTCTGGTCCTGGAGCACTACGAAGCCGACTGGCGTACTGAATTATTGGGCATCCTGACCAATCCGAACGTGGCCTATTTCCTGATGCTCATTGGGATCTACGGACTGATTTTCGAATTTGCCAATCCTGGTACGTTGATTCCTGGTATTGCTGGTGCCATTTCACTTTTGCTGGCACTTTATGCTTTTCAGGTGCTTCCGGTGAATTATGCCGGGCTTGCACTGATCGTGCTCGGCATGGCATTGATGATTGCTGAAGCGTTTGTTCCCAGTTTTGGAGCTCTCGGCATTGGAGGTGCCGCTGCCTTTGTGTCAGGTTCGATCATTCTGATGGACACGGATGCTCCGGGTTTTGGATTATCACCATGGCTCGTTGGCGTTCTGACCCTGATGAACTTGGCCTTCTTTGCCTTCGTGCTGGGGGCTCTTTTCCAGTCCAGAAAGCGTCCGTTGGTGAGCGGAAGGGAATACCTCATCGGATCAGAAGCTACCGTGGTCGCTGATTTCGAGGGCAACGGTCATGTCAGGATTCTCGGAGAAATCTGGAAAGCCTCCAGCCCTGTTCCCCTGGTCCAGAATCAGACAGTCATAATCGTCTCAGTCCAGGGACTTCTGTTAAATGTTAACCCACTAAACCTATCTAACGAGGAATCATGATTTTCGATTCATTATCTATTATCATTCCGCTGGTCGTCATCGTCATGCTGCTCGTGTCGATGATCAAAATCCTCCGCGAATATGAACGTGGAGTCATTTTCATGCTCGGTCGTTTCTGGGGTGTCAAAGGTCCTGGGCTGATCATCGTCATCCCTGGTCTGCAGCAGATGTTGCGGGTCGACCTGCGCACGATGGTGCTGGACGTACCCACCCAGGACGTCATTTCCCGTGACAATGTTTCGGTCAAAGTCAATGCGGTGCTCTACTTCCGGGTGGTTGACCCGGAGCGTGCGATCATCCAAGTCGAGGATTACTATGAAGCCACCAGCCAGCTTGCACAAACCACTCTGCGCTCAGTCCTCGGCCAGCATGAACTCGACGATATGCTCGCAGAGCGGGAAAAACTGAGCACCAACATCCAGGCCATCCTTGACAATCAGACCGACGGATGGGGGATCAAAGTGACTCATGTGGAAATGAAACAGGTCGATCTCGATGAAAGTATGGTACGTGCCATTGCCAAGCAGGCGGAAGCCGAGCGCGAAAGACGGGCCAAAGTCATCCATGCCGAAGGAGAATTACAGGCTTCTAGCAAGCTCCTGGAATCTGCTCAGACCCTCGCCAAACAGCCTGAGGCGATGCAATTGCGTTATCTGCAGACGCTCACTGAAATCGCTTCGGACAAGAGCAACACCATCGTCTTCCCCCTTTCGATGGAACGGATTGGCGCCCTGCTAAAAAATTTAGTTAAAGACTGATTCTCAGGATTGATTCAGGGATGAAACTTGAGGAGAGATCTCTATAACAGTATATGGAAAGAAAGGAAAATTTATGTGAAGTTTAATTTCGATCTCATTATCTAGTTGAAGAACCTTAATTAATAATTCCATGAGCTTTAAACTGATTGAGATTCAAAAGCCCAGTCCTCCAGGAGTGCTGGTCATAAAGGCGAGAAGCAGAGGATCTCTCACAATTTTGCTCATATCATTGCCTATTGGAATTTTTGCTTTTTTGGTTTTAAAGGATTTTTCTCCTTCTTACACGGAACCTGTAAAGCCTTTTTTTATCTTCAATGAAACATTTGACGCACCTTCTAAAGAGTGGTGGCAGGAAGAAACTGATTCAGCATCAGCAGGCATAAAGGATGGTAAGTATATTATTCATTTCAAGGAAAACTCAGGATTTTCAGCCTATCGGGTGACTCAACCGGTTAATAGATCAGCTAAAATTTTTTCTCTGGAGGCCCAAAAGATTTCAGGTGCTGAGCGCAGTAGCCATGGTCTCATTTTGCTGGGTAAGACAGAAAAAATTAAATTTTTGATCACGTCAGAGAGCCGTTATGCACTTGTAAAAAACTACCTTAAAGAAAACACCTTTTTGAATGAAGCTGGAAAATATTCCTTTTCTCCATACATCCTCCAAGGAAATAATCCTAATAAATTAATGATCATTTTTCATGATGATCACTTAACACTTTGGGTGAATGGCAAGGAACTCGAAACGATAAAGCTTTGGCTAGGATTTTATCTCCAGAGGATTGGTTTTATCGCCTATTCTGATAAAAAGCAGAAAACCTTAGTTCACTTTGACAATCTATATTACGGTGATCCAGTTCATGAAAAATCTGTTGTATTGGCAGATCTGAGCGAAGAAGAAAATTCAGGAAGTGAATTTATCATTGAAACAATGTATCAAGGCTTTGCTGATAATCTGGGTTTGCCTGGGTGGATGTTACTTTATTCTTGGCCGATTTACCTTTTTCCAGGATTAATTGCTCTTATATTTACCGTAGCTTTGAAAAATTTACTGATTCCCACCCATCATAATTTCGACCAACGTAAGAAAATTTATCTTAGAAACGGAAAACCGTTTATGAAATTTAATGAAATCAAAGGCGTGGACATTCAGAAAAGTGGAGGAAATACCGGTGAGGGAGGTGGTAAACCGATGTATGTTTATCCTGTTTCTTTAATTCTAAAAACAAGAAAACGAATCAAACTCTTTTCAGCAGGATCGGAGCAGAAAGCATATTCTTTGAGGGCTAAAATCCGTGAAATACTTCAGTTTGAGGATGGCGTCCTTACCCCTGAAGAGAAAGAAGAAAAGCTTCGAACAATGGATCTCCCAACGTGGTACCGTCTTACATGGCTCATTGGAATCATCAGCTTTGTTTCATTTGCAATCGGGGTATTCTGGTTAGATATCATTCCAGAATCCTGGAAAATGCCCTGGTTCATTGTAAATCTTGCTCTCATTTTGTTAGCGATTGTTGGTGGTGTTTTTTTGAGCAAATCAGTTAAGTAAAAGGGCCAGGAAACCGAAACCGATGGGGAAAGGAGGGGCGGATGAGAGAACAGACGGTCCTGATCCTGGGTGGTTACGGCGGCGCAGGAAAGGCACTTGCTGAACTATTGCTGAAGGAGACTAAACTGAGGTTGCTCATTGGTGGACGCAATCCTGCCAAAGCCGAAGCCTTAGCCTTTGAGCTGAACACAAGGCATTCCTGCCATAGGGTTGAAGCCCGGACCCTGGACGCAAACCGTCCAGAAACCCTGCTCCCGGTTTTCAAAGAATCGAGACTGGTTATAATCGCCGCCCCGCTTGGTGAATCCCTGCTTTCGGTGCTTCGGGTTGCCCTGGAATCCGGGACCGACTGGCTGGACCTGCTCTTCCCCCCTGACATTCCACAAAAACTCCAAACCTACGAAGGAGAAATCCATAAAAACGAACAAGTGGTGCTGACCCAGGGTGGCTTTCATCCCGGACTTCCGGCGGTGCTCGTGCATCATGCGGCCGCCTGCTTCACCCGTCTTGAACGGGCCGTGGTGGCGCTGGCGATGAATGCCCGATTTCCGCTCACCGAATCACTCCATGAATTACTGGATGAAATCACAGAAACGCGACTGGCAGTTTTCCGGGATGGGATTTGGCGCAGCCCGGTCTGGAAGGATTTGAGGTCTTTCAACTTTGGACCTCCGGCAGGAACCCGGAAATGTTACCCGATGGCGATGACAGAAATGCAGGCAATCCCAGAGTATTACGGGCTTCGGGAAACCGGGGTTTACGCGGCGGGCTTCAATGGCTTTGTCGACTTCCTCGTCCTGCCCCTGATCTATGCAGCTTATAGCCTGCGCAGGGGGTTGGGACGAAAAGCGTTGTCCCGCCTCTTCTGCTGGGGCATCAACACCTTTTCTCCAAAACAGGAATGGGTGGTCATCCGTCTCGAAGCCGATGGTGAGGAAAACGGAAAACCCAAATCAATCTCATTCAGCTTGAACCATGAGGATGCCTATTTTCTCACCGCCGCCCCTGTGGTCTGCTGCCTGCTCCAATACCTTGAAGGTACGATCCCGTCGGGTTTAAAGATGATGGCCCATGCGGTGGACCCGTCAAGAACCATTGAAGACCTGCAGCGCATGGGAATCAGGATCGAAACAGATACAAATTGACTGAAAAGGTACAGGATGAAAATAACAAAACGAAGCTGGAAGGAGAAACTCCAGGACGTCAAGGATTTTCCTCGGATTGCCCCCATCCCGGAAAAAATCCGGCACAAATGGGGGAAAGGAAACCTGGTCATTCCAAGTCCGCTCGAGGTGAATGCTTTGATGGAGCAGATTCCACCAGGAAAATTGACGACCATCGGCTGCATCCGGGAATTCCTCGCCCGCAGTCATGGGGTCGAAATGGCCTGCCCTCTGACTACCGGGATCTTCGTCAGGATTGCCGCGGAAGCCGCGATGGAATCCGAAAAAGAAGGGCACGCCGAAACCACTCCCTGGTGGCGAACCCTTCAAACCGATGGATCTCTCCACCCTAAATTCCCCGGCGCTATCGAAACCCAGATGCTGAGACTGGAAAAAGAGGGACATACTATACTTTCATCAAAATACTCCATGTTCATCCAGGGGTGCGAAAAAAAACTCCATCACTTCCATTAAAACCGGTCTTCCGGGTACACTCCTGTATCGGTTTTCAAAAAAAGTTTGACATTGTTTAGTTGGATGACTAAATTTTTAGTCGTTTGACTAAAACATATTTACCTATGTCGGGAACAACGAAACAGAAGATACTCAGCGGGGCACGTGACTGTCTTGTGCGCGAAGGCCATACGCGTTCCACAGTGAAACGGATTGCGGACTACGCCGGCGTGAATCATGGGCTGCTTCATCATTATTTTGGTTCGAAGGAGGAACTGATGGTAGCCCTTTTGGAACAACTGACGGAAAACATGCTGAAAGAACTTTTTCAGAATCAACCGGACTGGCTCAAGCAGTTACAATCAGGGGAAAGGCCCGATGAACTGGAGAGGGGCGAAAACGGAGAACTTTTCATCCGAAGCATGAAGATGCTGCAAAGCCGGCTTTTTTCGCTCCACAATGATCACAGCCGGATCATGATTGAATTTTTATCAATGAGCCAGGAAATGCCCAGGGTTGCCTCGAAACTGAAAAGTTTGTTCCGGGAACGCCGCCGCCTGCTTGGAATTTTATTCGGAACCGATGATCCGGGTTTGCCGACCCTGATTCTGGGCTCCATGCTGGGGCTGCTCCTGCATTACCGTCTGGATCCTGAAATCGCCATCGAACCGGCGCGGGATCTGTTGATCAACACCATTCATTCATTTCAAAAATAGGTTTTCAATGATCAAAGAAGCGATCAGAAGAACGGAGGCTGCCTTTGAGAATTCAGGTTACTGGATTCATGACCATCCGAAGCGTGTGATTATGATGATGCTCTTGATCGTCGTATTCCTGGCTTCCCACCTCCCCTCAATCCAGTTTGATACTTCAACCGAATCATTTTTCGAAAAAGATGATCCCACCCTGTTGGAGTATGACGCTTTTCGGGAACAATTCGGCCGCGACGAAATTGTGCTGGCATTGATCCATCCCAAAGATGTTTTCGATATCAACTTTTTGGAAAAACTGAAGACATTCCACGAGGAACTTGAAGAGACCGTTCCACACCTGGACGAAGTCCGAAGTCTGGTCAATGTCACTTCCATGCGAGGAGAGGAGGGCGAACTGATCATCGAAGAGTTGATGGAAGATTGGCCTGAAACTGAGGAAGAAATCGCTCAGCTCCGGAAACGGGTGCTGGACAATAAATTTTACCGGAACTTTCTGGTCTCAGAAGACGGGCTCTACACTGCGGTGATGATCCGTTCTAATGCCTTTGCGGAAAGCATCCAGGAAGAAGCACTGGATGCAATGCTTGAAGGGGGTTTTGAGGAGGAAGAACAACCGTCCGGAACATCGGCTTCAGAAGCGCCTGAAGAACCCCTGCAGCGTTTGAGCGAAGAGCAGAACACCGAATTCGTGGGCGCCATCAAACAGGTAGCCGCGAATCACAGGACCTTGGATTTCCCGATAGATCTCGGGGGGTCCCCGGTGATGGTCAGTGATCTGAAACAGAAGATGATCGAAGAAATGCCTAAATTTGTCATTTCCTCCATCCTGATGATTGCATTTTTACTGTCCCTATTGTTTCGTAGGATCTCCGGGGTGATCCTCCCCCTGTTGACGGTTGTTCTCTCTTTGTTCAGCACCATCGGTTTGTTTTCCATGACCGGTACCAAGTTGACCATCATTTCCCAAATCCTGCCCTCCTTCCTCCTGGCGGTTGGGGTAGGGTATTCGGTACACCTTCTCGTCATATTTTACCGTCATCTCAGGGATCAGGGAAATAAGCGGGAGGCGATAGGCTATGCTTTGGGGCATTCCGGTTTGGCAATCCTCATCACCAGTCTCACGACTGCTGGCGGCTTACTTTCCTTTTCCCCGGTAAAAGTCGCACCGGTTTCGGACCTGGGCATTTTTGGAACCGCGGGGGTGTTGATATGTGTCAGTTTTACCCTGATCCTGCTTCCCGCTTTGTTGGCTTTGATTCCTTTTTCTTCTGACTCAAAAAAGAAGACCCCAAACCAGAAAAATCCTGCGGACAGGATCCTGAAAAGTTGCGGGGATTTTGCCGTCAGCCGCCCATGGTTCGTGATCGCGGTAAGCCTCGGGATTGCCCTGATTTCTTCAATCGGCGCAGCACAACTCCGGTTTTCCCACGATCCGATAAAATGGCTTCCCGATGGACATTCCTTGAGAAGCGCCAACCAGGCGATCAACGATCACATGAAGGGCAGCGCAAATCTGGAATTGGTGGTTCGAAGAGAAGGCGAAAATGCCGTCAAAGACCCTGAGTTCATGAACCGTCTGGAGGAGTTCAACCAATTTGCAGAAACTCAAACCTACAAAGATATCCTAATCGGAAAATCCAGTTCCATCGTCGATACCGTCAAGGAGATCAACCAGGTTTTGAACGAGGATCAGGAAGAATACTACCGGGTCCCCCAGGACAGGGAACTCATTGCACAGGAATTACTGCTGTTTGAAAACGGCGGTACCGACGACCTGGAGAACCTGGTGGACACTCCCTTTTCCCAATCCCGGATCACCCTCAAGTCAACCTGGGTCGATGCCAACCAGTTCGTAGGATTGCTCGAACAATTAGAGCCTAAAGTCGATCAACTTTTTGGAGGGGAAATATCCTTCACCCTGACAGGTTTGATTCCCATGATGGTGAAAACCATCACCTTTGTGATGGAGGGAATGATGATCAGTTATCTCATTGCAGGTTTCGTGATCACCTTGTTGATGATTGTGCTTTTGGCGAGTCTGAAATTAGGGCTTTGGAGCATGATCCCGAATTTTCTGCCGATTTTGGTGGGGCTGGGGGTGATGGGAATGCTGGGACTGCCTTTGGACGCGATGTCGATTTTGGTGGGCAGCATCGCAATCGGCCTGGCTGTCGATGATACCGTTCATTTCATGCATAACTTCCGGCGTTATCACCTGATCCATGGAGATGTGAGGTTGGCAGTGGAGAAGACCCTGACCTCCACCGGCAGGGCATTGCTGCTCACGACCATTGTGCTTTCCAGTGGATTTTTTATTTTCACCATCTCCACAATGAACAACCTGATTTCCTTCGGCTTGATCACCGGATTGACGATCATTGTTGCCCTCCTGGGTGACCTGTTGCTTGCACCAGCGTTGATGACTTTGATCTACCGCAATCATGGGTCACGACCAGAAGCATTATGATTATTTTTGAAACAAAGGAGAACCGATGATTCCTTGCAGAAACTCAAAGAAAAACCTCTCATTCATTATTTTAGCTGCTTTTGCACTACTCACCTATTGGCCTGCAAATAAAGCACTGGCCTTGAACGGCAGAGAAATCATGGAGCGTGTCAATGAACGTGAAACCGGAGACCGTTCGACTTCTGAGATGGAAATGATCCTGATCGATAAAAAAGGCAGGAAACGTGTAAGGGAAATCCGATCTTTCGGCATGGAAAAGGGAGAGGACAGCTTGAGCCTGATGTTTTTCCTCTCTCCAGCCGACGTCAAGAACACCGGGTTTCTGACCTTTGATTATGATGCCTCGGGGAAAGATGATGATCAGTGGCTCTACCTTCCTGCCCTGCGCAAAACCAAGCGCATAGCTTCCGGGGATAAAAGCGGAAGCTTCATGGGTTCCGACTTCAACTATTCGGACATGACCTCTCCCGACCTTGATGAATACGAATATACTCTGATGAAAGAGACCGAAGTTAGAGGCAAGCCTGTCTGGCAGATCAAGGCGGTCCCAAAATCTAAGGAGGAGATCGAAGAATCGGGCTACACCCAGTCGGTGCTTTTCGTTCGCCAGGACAATTATGTGGTGGTCCGCGGAGTGCGCTGGGTGTATAAGAAAAAGCGCAACAAATACCTGGATGTCAAGAAACTGGAGCAGATCGATGGGATCTGGGTTAATACTGAGATGCAGATGACCACCAAATCCGGGAAAAAGACCCTGCACCGTACTATAATCCGCAGTAAAAACACGAAGTTCAATCAGGAATCGGTCAACGAAGATTTCTTCAGCATCCGACGATTGGAAAAGGGACTTTGAAAAAACTCGGCACCGGAACTTTCCTGGATTTGGATTTGAATAGAAAAATCAAGGGTCCTGATTTAAGATAGAGATAATTACGTTTCTTGTTAACGGCTGTTCTTCGAGCAAAATCCTCCAAATGCTCCAAGGAAAGAAGGTTTTATGGCGGTTTTGAGATCCAAGAAAAAGCAGCTAGACCTGCGATTATTCCCTTTCCTTTCATTCCTCGCAGGAAGCTTTGAGTTAGGCGCGTCGTCAAAGACGTTTGCATCCATGCGCCTGCCCAGATTCTTTTCTGAAATGTTCCAGGTAATGCATTCAGCCATTTCTCTTTCAGAAATCTGGCTAGAATGTACCTTGGAAGCCAAAACAGTCTCCCCCAAAGAAAACTCCCAATACTATTGGCCAAAACGAAGGTGGTACAATGGATAAAAATTTGGTGCAGTTGCTCGCGCAGTTTTATGCGTTGGATCACCGTGGCAAATTCCATTTTTGTAAAGAATCCGAAGAGGCCTGCAAGTGGGTGAATGCTTCAAGTAACCGCGAAGTAGATTGCAGGGCCTGCATTCTGGAGGCCCTGGATAGACGCAACGACCTGGACGAAGAGCAAAAAAAACAGATTTTGAACCACTCTGAAAAGGATTTGTTCTGGGAACCGGACTGGCTGCTCAAGAGTCGATAAGTCGTTTCATGGGATTTTTTTTAATGTTCCCATTGAATTTTTTTAAAAATAAATTTCTGCTCGTCCTTCCATCGGCATTCATCCTCGGCCTCGGAATGATTCCAAGCGGGATTCCTCTACCATTCATTTCAGCCCAGGCCCTTCAGGCCCAGACCGATAGTGGAGATATGGACTCCATACTCTCAGGTTTTGATGAAAAGGAAACCGATTCTGAGTTAAAGGAAACGGATCTGCTTTCCGGATTCGATGAGGAAGAGCCCGGGTTGGAACAAACTGAGACTTTACCGGAAGAAAAAGGCTGGCTGGATGACTTCAGCGGAAAAGCAGGAGCGAGTCTTTCCTACGCCTACGAGCAGCAGGCACCGATCAGTTCTCAACATCCGGACTGGCGTGGAATTCGAAGGCAGCGGGGTTTTTTGCAATTGAAATGGGAGCGTAGGGTTTTCCAGGATGCAAGGGTCTTTATCGAGGGAAAAATCATTGGGGATCTTCTTCCGGACACACTGGACCCGGGAGTGTACGATGCCCTTCCGCAAAAAAATCGTGAAGCCTATGACCAGTACCGTCAAAGCCTCATGGAAAGCGAACTGCGTGAAGCCTATTTCCAAATTTCACCGCTTTCATTCATGGACCTCAAGCTGGGGCGCCAGATCATTGTCTGGGGCGTGGCGGATTCCCTGAGTGTTGTTGATGTTCTCAATCCCCGTGACAACCGTGTCCCCGGTCTGATCGACGTGGAAGATGCCCGTCTGCCTCTTAATGCCCTGAAACTCGATTTTTACTCCGGCAACTGGAACCTCAGTGCGGTCGCCATCCCCGATATCCGATTCGGGAAGAACCCGGGCTACGGCAGTGAATATTATTTTTACTCCAAACTGGAAAATTTCAGCGATGAAAATAACATTTTGCCCAAAGAAGAGATTCCTGAATCGGGAACGGAAAACGCCGAATACGGAATGTCCCTTCAGGGAAATTTTTCAGGCTGGGACTGGATGCTCTACCATGCCGATTTCTACAATGATCAGGCCAGAGTTGTCATTGAATTTAATCCACCTCCTTTAGGTAAGGGACTTGAAGCAAAATCCAGAGTTCACGACCGGCTGAAACTGAACGGCACCGGGATCAGCCTCGTCAGCGGAAGCTGGCTCTGGAAGGCCGAAGCCGCAATGACCAGTGGTTTTCGTTTTTATGGAACCGTTAAGGAATACGAGAGGCAGGATCTCATGCTCGGAATCGAATACGCTGGAATTAGCGATGCGTCCCTGGGATTCGAAATCTCACGCCGAAGCTACCCGGATTATGATTCGATCCTGGAAAATCCTCCCAACAATGCCGATGAACATTATGTCCAATCCGCCTTCAGTTACCGCCATGATTTCTGGAACCAGACCCTGCATCTGAACAGCTTCGCCCTGATGCTTGGTGAAAGCTGGAACAAAGGGGCCACTGCAAGAGTGGGCCTGGACTACGACTGGTTCGATGCCTTCAGTGTCGGGGGAGGATGGCTGGTTTACCAAAAAGGCAGCGATTCTGAATATGCTTCCACAACCTCCCTCGCCTATGCAGAACAAATGAGCCGCAACGACAGGATTTTCCTGGAAACAACCTATTCCTTTTGAATCAGTCTGGTCCTTTAAATTCTCCAACCAGCAATCCCTTTCCTTTTCAAAGTACTCCCCGATTGGATTTTTGATGTCAAAATAAAAAAACTTGACTTCACTTTGGTCCACTTAAGATAATAACGAAACCGGTTTCGAAATGTTTGTTGAAAACTGGGCTGAAATGAAAACCTACGTCTTTTAGCGAAACCGGTTTCGTTTCTTTTTTTTAAAGATGAAGTTTGTTCAAGTTGAAGGCTTAGGAGACGAGATTCTTGAAGTTAGATAACATCGAAGGATTGAGCCGGGCAGGAGATGTCCGCATCAGCGATCTGGCTGCAGAGCTGGGGTTGACCAAGGGTACAGTCTCGAGGGCCCTCAATGGTTATGAGGACATTTCGAAGAAGACCCGTCAGAGGGTGATGGAGGCCGCAAAAAAAAGAGGCTATGTTCCTTCGACCCAGGCCAGGAGACTGGCCAAAGGGCTAACCGAGACCATTGGAATGGTGCTTCCGCCGATGCCTTCCCAGCCGGTGAACACCTTTGTCAGTGAATTCATTACCTCGGTTTCTACCACACTTCATGTTCATGGTTACGATCTTCTGGTTCACTCAGGCAGCGTGGACGAATCTGAAGTGGAGCCCTACCGCAGACTGGTACAGAGTCGAAAGGTCGATGGCTTTGTCGTATTCCGGACGATGGAACATGATCCGCGAGTCGAGTACCTCCTAGAAGAGGGATTCCCCTTCGTGACCCATGGACGGACAGCTCGCATGGAGGAACACGACTGGTTCGACATTGATGGTGAAAAAGCCTTTCGGCAGGCTACGTCCCATCTGATCGGGCTCGGTCACCAGCAGATCGGACTCGTGGGTGGAGGAAAAGGTTTTTACAGTGCCCAGCTTCGTGCGAAGGGGTTTCAGAAGATGATGGAGGAATCCGGATTGGAAATTGCCCCAAGCATGGAAACTCAAGGCAACCTCACCGGAAGGGGAGGAGAAGAAGCCGCACATGAACTTTTGAAAACCCCCCCCCGTCCCACGGCAATACTTTGTGCCAATGATGCCACTGCCCTGGGAGTGATCAAAGCTGCCATGGAGCTTGGTTTTCAGATTCCAAATCAGCTTTCCGTAATCGGTTATGACGGTATCGCCTTAGGAGGCTATCTACAACCACCTCTGACCACCCTCACATTTTCCATTGAAGAATCCGGTAAAGAGGTAGTGGAACTATTGTTAAGGAGGCTCAAAGACCCAGGTCTTCCATTCATTTCCAGGCTTGCATCGGCAACCTTGAAATTGCGTGGAAGTGAAGGTCCAAAATGAAATTCCATCAATCACTTTTTAATGGAGGAACTATGGAGACATGATCAATCAGCATTTATGAAATCTGTCAAATAAGGATATGTTTCTGTCAATGCTACCTATCTGTTATTCAATACTGCAACTTACATTTTCTTCCTGAATTAGGATTTCCGAAATGAAATAGACAGGAGAAATCAATCATATAAAGAAAGGTCACCATGAAAACAATTACCTCATTCTGTGTGTCAATCCTTTTGCTGTGTATGGCACAGGCCACGAATGCTGCAACCACGATTACATTCTGGACAACGGAAACCCAGTCTGAACGGATGAAGACGATCCAACTAATTCTGGACACATTCGAAGCCCTTAATGATGACATCAAGGTCAAACTAGTCCCTGTTGATGAAAACGATGTACCGACTCAGATGGCAGCCGCGACCTCGGCAGGAAATGTTCCTGAAGTTGTCGAAATGGGGTCTGAGCTTGCTGTCGCTTTCGGCAGTGAAGGCCTGATGGACCATCAGGCACATGCATCCTTGATCCGTCAAATTGGCAGAGACGAGTTCTTCAAAGGAGCACTGCAGTTGACCACCTCGCCTGAAGGGAATGCCTACGCTTTGCCTTATCATGGCTGGGTTCAGGGAATCTGGTATCGAGCCGACTGGTTTGAGGAGGCGGGTTTGGCCCCTCCGAACACTTGGTACAACATCCTCAAAGCAGCCAGGCATTTCAATCAACCCAGGAAGAATCAGTACGGCATTCTCATCGGCACCAAGGCGGATTCCTATGCCGAACAGGTTTTTACGCAGTTTGCCATTTCAAATGGCGCCAGGGAGTTTGACGCTAATGGAAATTTGGTCTTCAATTCACAGGCTATGAGAGAAGCGGTTGAATATTACAACGAACTGCAGCAGTTCACACCTCCTGGACCCCAGACCTGGAGAGCCCGTGACTATTACCTGCAGGGGAAGCTCGCGATGTTCTTTTACTCAACGTACATCATGGATGATCTATCATTGGCGGAAGTCGCTGCTGGATCTCTTACAGGCGAAAACTTCGAACTGCTTCAGGGAGGGACCTTCGATTCTAATCTGGTAAACAACACGAAAATGGTTCCTTCATTCAAAAACACTCAGGATTCATCCTATGGTGTGATTGTCACCTTGGGGATTACAAAAAACAATGATTCCGCAAAAACCAATGCTGCCAAACGCCTGGTGAGCTATCTCTATGAAGAAGATGCGTATGTGACCTTCTTGCACATGGCTCCAGGCGGCATGAATCCAGTCCTGCGCTCGATCGCGCGAAGCAGCAAGTTCATGAATGATCCCAAGGGCATCTTCAAACACTATGGCAAAGAGAAGATGTATGAAATCATTGAAGGACTCGACAACCTTCAGAAATTTGAAATTGTGGAGGGCAAAATGATTCCTGCATCTGGAGAAATTTTTGCGAAGCAAATCATCCCTCAAATGCTCTACAAAACTCACTTTGAAGGTGCGGCAGTTCAGGATGCAATGAACTGGGCTGAGGGCGAAATGCGAAAGGTAATGAATCAATAATTCGGTTTCGTTTTCATCCTTCAACGGGATCCGGAGGATAATTGTTTTGGTACATCCTTACCTGCCGGATCCCGTCCAAGTCTCATAGATCAGAAGATATCGCGCAATTGAGAAAGAACTCTTGAGTATCCGAACATACAAAGCTTTAAACAATTCTACATCCATCATAACTGGTACACTCAACAGCAATGATTCTAATGACAGATCCACGTCAGTCCCACACGCTTGAACTCCTTTAGAAAATCAAGATATCTTAAGCTGTTTGGTATTGAATGAAGATGAATTCAATGATGCCTAAAAGGACCGACCAGTGAGGAAAGATTCTCTTGCAGTACAAGAAGCACGTTTCGGATGGCAAACGGTTCTTCCAAGCTTGACGGTAATAACACTTCTCATCCTCTACCCTGTACTCTACAACATCTACCTCAGTTTTTTCGAAGTCAAACTGGTAGGAGAAAATGTATTTGTAGGTCCTGCGAATTACCTCCAGTTGCTGTCGGACGTAGATTTTTTTCGATCTTTGTGGACCACTGCGGTGTATGTGGTAGCCAGCACATTGGGAACAACCCTATTGGGACTCGCGGTGGCATCGCTAATGAACCATGAATTTCCTCTGAGAAACCTGGTGCGGGGGCTGATACTGCTGCCTTATATTGCACCCCTGATATCAGAGGTCTTTGCATGGCAGTTTATTTTCGATCCTGTGAACGGAATCTATAATTATATGATGGTGGAGGTGCTTCAATTAAGTGAGGAGCGCGTCAATCTGATAGGAACACCCGATCTGGCGCTGTTGGTGGTGGTGGTTTTTGACATCTGGAAAAATTTTCCATTCGCCTACCTGCTGATCCTTGCTCGCTTGCAGAGCATTGATCATGATCTTTATGAAGCAGCAGAGATCGACGGAGCCGGGCGCTGGAAGAAATTCCTCCACATCACCCTTCCTGAAATACGCTTTGTGGTTGGAGCCATCATCATGTTGCGTTTCATCTGGAACATGAACAAATTTGACGAAGTGTTCCTGTTGACACCTAATGTTAAGACACTACCTGTTTATACCTATTTCACCGCCTTCACCGGAAGTATTGATCAGGGGCAGGCCGCATCCATTGCAGTAGTTCAGTTTCTACTGCTGATTGTGATGATTTTCTACTACATCCGTAGAGTGCTCAAATGGTGATACAGCGATTGGCCCAAAAGCTGGGATTCTATCTACTGATTCTGCTGGTGCTCTTTTTCACCCTCTTTCCCTTCGTGCAGATGCTTTCCACATCCCTTAAGCATCAGTTCGACTGGGGCAATCCTTCGCTGATTCCAATAAAACTCAACTGGGACGCATACGGGGAATTGCTTGGGATTCAAAAACCTGAAATTCAAGTGCCTGAATCAATCAAACGATTGCTCGACAACCCAAAACTGTCTGAAGAGAAAAAACAAAAGATTCTCGCGAAGTACTCTTCAACTTCTGACGTTTTTCCTTTCATCAGATATTTTCTCAATACCTTCCTGATTTCAGGCACGGCCTCTTTCTGCTCTCTGGTGCTTGCCGTTTTTGGCGCCTATTCCTTCAGCCGAGTTCGTTATCGAGGCCGTGGATTGATTCAACGCGGAGTACTGATGACCTATATGTTTGGTGGAGTGTTGCTCATGGTGCCGCTCTACCAGATTGCCGTCAAAAGCGGTCTGGCAGCAAGTGCAACGGGTTCGATTGCAGTCTTGATTGTGATTTATGTAGTCCAAACGCTTCCTGTATCCATGTACATGCTGGGGAATTACTTTCGTTCCATTCCTGAATCCTTGGAAGAAGCAGCGCGAATTGATGGATGCTCCCGGATGAAAACAATCCTGCTCATCATTCTTCCCCTCTCGCTCCCAATGCTTGTAACGGTCTTTATCTATGCATTCATGATTGCATGGAACGAATACCTCTTCGCTTCTGTGTTTCTCAAAGGGTTCAGCGAAAACCTTACACTTCCAATCGGACTGAAAACCCTTTTTATGTCAAAAAACGCCATCTGGGACCGAATCATGGCGGCCTCAATGTTGACTGCCATACCCGTGATCATCCTATTCATGGCTTTTGAAAAAAATCTCATCAGCGGACTCACGGAAGGCAGTGTGAAAGAATAAAAAAGAAAATCGACCCTTCACGGTATCGATTTCTGGAGATTCCAAAAAACTTCAAAACATTAGCATGTTAAACAGAAAAATCCTTTATGATTCAGACCGGATTAAACAATCCTGATAAATTTGTAAAATCAGCCCGCAGTATCCTAGAGCAAAATGACCGGGGAGGCTACACCGTACCGACCGACCGGCTGTATCCTTATCAGTGGAATTGGGATTCCTCCATCTGTGCACTGGGTTGGCAGCAACTTGATGAAGCGCGTGCCTGGCAGGAGATCCGGATGCTGCTGAAAGGTCAGTGGGCGGACGGGATGCTGCCCCACATTGTTTTCCATCAGGACAGTCCTGATTACTTTCCCAATGCTGACGTCTGGAATGTCCCGGAAGAGTGTTTTCCGAAAGGAGTAGCACATCCTCCTACCTCCGGGATCAGCCAGCCCCCAGTGCTGGCAACCTGTATCAGGAAACTCTGGGAAGGCAAACAAAAATCCACCATTGGAACTGGCGAACTTCGTCAAATCTGCCAACAGGTTTTGGCCTGGCACCGCTGGTATTGGTCGGCACGTGATCCAAAAAACCGTGGCCTTGTTTCCATCCTTCATCCCTGGGAAAGCGGAATGGACAACAGCCCCGCCTGGGATGAGGCCCTGTCTCGGGTACCTTCCACACAAAATTCGTCTTATACAAGGCAGGACACCAGCCTCATTGATTCCCGTCAACGACCCCTTCAAAAGGAATATGACCGTTACCTCTATCTGGTTGAAAAGCTCCGAGATCAAGTTTACGATTCACTGAAAATCAATGATGGCTTTCCTTTTCGAGTGATCGACATCGGCCTGAATTCTATCCTGCAGCGCGCAAATCTGGACCTGCTTGCACTTCTGGATCAATTCGGAATGAAGTCTGAATGCCTGGAATTGGAAGGCCGGATTCAGCTCACACATTACGCAATTGGCAACCTTTGGGATCAAAAATTGGAGGGGTTTTTCAGTTTGGACGAAATCACCGATGAACCGATCCAGGTTTCAACTTCTGCATGTTTTCTTCCACTCTTTGCCGGACTAGCCACCAATGAACAGGCAGCGAAGATAGGCTCGATCCTGGAAAACTGGTCAGAACAGGGCTTCCATCTGGTTCCATCGACTTCTCCATTTCATCCAAAATACGAATCCCAACGCTACTGGCGCGGTCCGGTCTGGCCTCATGTCAACTGGATGATCTGCGAAGGATTAAAAAACTATGGTCAAGATGCTCTCGCTCAAAAGATTCGAGAACAGACCATGGATTTGATTTCAAAACTGGGTTTCCATGAATACTATCATCCCCATGGAAAATCAGGTTTTGGCGGAGCCTCCTTTAGCTGGACTGCAGCAGTCTATCTGATCTGGAGCAATGACGCTTAGCACGTGATAACCCATTGATATGAAAGGCTTCTAGTAAGTTTACGAATAGAGTGAAAATAGATTTCGTATAGCATGAGAAAAAAGAGGTTCAGCTTTTCTACTACCTCTTCAACAGCATACGGAAACATGCATGCGAAAGCCTGTCTGGCTTTTTTCTGAAGGAAGCATCAGAGACAAGGAACTTCTCGGCAACAAAGGTGCCAACCTCTGTGAGATGACTTCATTAGGGATGCCCGTCCCTTTCGGCTTCATCATCACCACCCAGACCCACCTTGAGTACCAGCATCTTAGTCAGCGAATCCCGGACGGGACGATGGAAGAAGTCTATGCCGCGCTGGTGAAGATGGAAATCCGACAGGGCTCCGAATTTGGAAATCCAGCCAATCCATTGCTCGTTTCGGTTCGTTCCGGCTCGGTGGTTTCCATGCCCGGCATGATGGATTCGTTGCTCAATCTGGGCATCAACGATGAAATTACGCAAGGACTGGCAAAGCTGACCGGCAATCCACGTTTTGCCTATGATACTTACCGCCGTTTCCTACAGATGTATGGTGCCGTGGTGGCTGGCAAGGGGAGTCATCCTTATGCGCAAATCTTGAGAGATTATAAGCATCAACTCGGGATTCAAGAAAATTGTGGGTTCAAACCCGAAAACCTCAAAGAAATCGTAGGACTTTTCAAGCAGGTCCACCAACCTCCCGAAGATCCAAGAACCCAGCTTGAAAAGGCCATAGGTGCCGTGTTTACTTCCTGGAACAATCCTCGTGCCCAAACTTATCGAAAACTGAATGAACTTCCAGATAATGCAGGTACCGCCGTCATCATTCAGGCAATGGTTTTCGGCAACATGGGTCAGAGCTCCGGAAGCGGAGTCGTCTTCACGCGCAACCCAGCCAATGGGAACAAGGAATGTTACGGCGAGTTCCTGATGAACGCCGAGGGCGAAGACATGACTTCAGGAAGCCTTATCCCCCGCAGCCTGGAAGAATTCAAGGAGGAATCCCCAACCCTTTTCAACCAGCTTTTTCAACTCCAAAAAACCCTTGAACAGCATTATCGGGACATGCAGGATCTTGAATTCACGATCCAGGAAAACCGGCTTTACCTTTTACAGACACGTTCAGGAAAGAGAACCGCAAAAGCAGCAGTAAAAATCGCCGTCGATCTGGTTCAGGAAGGTCAGATTTCGGAAAAAGAAGCCCTGCGACGGTTGGAGCCCGAAATGGCAGGTTTCTTCATGCATCCGATGATTGATCCTGAGGCCAAGAAAAAGGTGCTCGCCCGCGGGCTTCCGGCAAGTCCGGGAGCCGTCACCGGTAAAATCGTCTTCAGTCCCGAAGATGCACAAAAAGCAAAAGAAAAAGATGAAGCAGTCATCCTGGTCCGTGTAGAAACCACCCTGGAAGACATTCATGGGATGAAGGCCGCATTGGGGGTCCTCACTTCCAGTGGAGGAATGACTTCCCACGCCGCCGTGGTAGCGCGGGGAATGGGCCGGACCTGCATCGTCGGCTGCGAAAGTATATCCGTCGATGAAAAGAAACAGCAGTTGATTCTTGAAGATGGCAGTGTGCTTTGCAAAGGCCAACTCCTCACCCTGGACGGCAGCAGCGGGGAAGTGATGGAAGGCCGGGTACCCACCATCGACACCTCTGAGGATCAGGACTTTCTGACCATCTTGAGCTGGGCAGACAAATACCGGCGCCTGAAGATCCGTACAAACGTGGAAACAGCGAAGGAAGCCCAAAAGGCACGCCAGTTGGGAGCCGAGGGGATTGGCCTCTGCCGAACGGAAAATATGTTCTTCGGTAAAGAACGTATCCATGTCATGCGTGAGATGATTCTTGCTCAAACCCGTGGCGAGTTGCAGAAGAAGTTGGAACGGCTTTCATCCTTCCAGATCAGTGACCTGAAAAAACTGTTTCAGGTCATGGACGGGCTGCCCGTCACCATCCGTCTGCTTGATACCCCCCTACAAGAATTTTTTCCAACGTCCAAAACAGAAATCGAAGCTCTGGCCGAAAAATGTGGCTACGAGTCCGGAGCAATTCTGAGGCAGATCGAGGAACTGCATGAAATAAACCCTGTGCTCGGTTTCCGAGGATGCCGACTTTCCATCGTCTATCCTGAAATCGCTGCGATGCAGATGGATGCAGTGCTCACTGCAGCGATCCAGTCTCAACAAAATGGCCTCAACGTTTTGCCGGAAATCATGATCCCTCTGGTGGCCACTTCCGGAGAATTGGAGGTGATCCTCCAGGGCCTGGAGCAGACGGCCCAACAAACCTTCCATCGGCTTGGAGAAAGAATCGCTTACAAGATTGGAACGATGATGGAGGTCCCCCGTGCCTGTGTCCAGTCACGTACCGTAGCACCTCAAGTTCAGTTCATGAGTTTCGGAACCAATGACCTGACTCAGACGACTTTTGGATTGTCACGTGAAGATATGGGGAAATTCCTTCCAAATTACCTCGAACACAAAATCCTGCCTTTCAACCCTTTCATCAGCCTTGATCAGCAGGGAGTCGGAAACCTGATCCGGATGGCCCTGGAACAGTCCCGTAAGGTGCAGAAAAAAATGAAATACGGCATTTGCGGAGAACATGCTGGGGACCCACGATCGATCATGTTCTTCCACCGCATCGGCATGGACTATGTCTCCTGCAGCCCTCATCGCATCCCTGCCGCCCGCATTGCCGCCGCCAAGGCGAGTATTTGAAACATCATTAAACAACCTTCATCTTTCAAATAAAGGTATCAACTTGGGCCGGTCCATACCCAAGATTCACTTCTTCTACCCGTTCTAAATCGGTTCATCGTATACCCTCCGTAGATGGCAACTATCTCTAAGACACAGATCCCCATAATTCATCCTTGAAAAAGGTGTTTTGGAGCAAAATTTTAATACAAGGGTTTTTTATAGAGATGATGTAATGATTTATGTTTTGCATGCACCGATTTTGATTGAAAGAAACAACTCAAAAGGATAGGAGAATATCAGTTGTTCTAAAGAAGCATGGAGTGGAGTTTAAAACAATTAAACTTTTGATTTCAGTCAAGCAAACTTCACTGAGACTTCACCAAGTTCATCGAAGCGGATGGTGACTTCGGCAGGCTTTTCTAAATGGACCGTTTTCACAACACTTCCCAGCATGATGAATGTTCCTGCCTGAAGCGGTTTTTCCTGGGAGATGCTTTGATTGGCCAACCAGGCCAGAGCCTCCATCGGGTGCCCCAGGATGTCAGAACCCTTTCCACGCCCCACTTCCTCACCACCGATCAGCATCACGCCTTTGAGATTCTGCAGGTCCAAGGTTTTCCAGGCTTTGTTTTCCTTACCAAGCACCACCCCGGCATTAAAAAAATCGTCTGCAACCAGTGTAGGTGCAGGAAAACTCGGATAGTTGTCGTAGCGGTCGTCAACCAGTTCAATCCCAGCCATAAGGGCACCAACGGCATCACCAATGTTTTCACGATTATAGGGAGTTCCAGTAGGCCTTAGGTCACTGGATAGCCTGGCAGCGATCTCACATTCGACTCCGATCCGGTGAAAATCAGATAACTTCAAGTCTGCATTTTTGTGATAGACCGTGGACTCGAAAACCTCGCCCGAGCAGGGATGATCAATCGAAAGATACTCCTGCATGACCTGGGTGGTGCAACCGATTTTGTGTCCAACCAGGGGGCCATATCCTTTGGCTGTCAGACGCTCGTGGATGGCATCCTGAACTTTGTAGGCCTCAGCCATCGTTCCAGGTTGGAGCTTTTCCGGAGGAAGTAGTGTGGGGTCTCCTCCAAGCCGGGCTTGAGCCAGGTGATCCGCAAGTAAGGAAATCGTATCAGGCTTCAATTGATTGTTCTTTGGGAAATGTGACGGCAGTACTGATCGTAGTATTTTCTTAATTCAATTTTGTAGGACTCTGTAAAAAAACCTCCTCTGGATTCAGAAAATCCCAGAAAAGGAACAAGCTTCTTTTACATTGCTTCAAAGAGTAGGACAATATGTTTCATTCAATCACACCAAAGAGATCAATTCGATTCTAGCTTTTGAACAGGGCTTTCAATTATTTTTTTCCAACCGACAAATACATCCATTATGAGCTACTCCTCCCTGGTTGATCGTATATCCGGCGAAAGTGCAGAAGTCTGGGACATCCATAATGAAGCACGCAAAAGACAGGCTCGCGGCGAAGATGTAATTCTGCTCAGTATTGGAGAGGAATCCGACGAAACCACTCCTGATGCGATTCAGCAAGAGGCGATCGAGTCGATTCGGCGTGGCAGGCACCACTACACCCCCGTTGTGGGAGAGAATCATCTTCGGGATGCCATTGCGCGAAGGCATCAGCAAAAAACCGGTCAGAAAGTATGCAAGGCCAACGTTGGAATTTTTCCAGGAGCCCAGAACGCGCTGTTTTCCGTCTGCCTCTGCCTGTTGGAACATGGAGATGAAGTCATCGTTCCTGAACTGTACTATGCCACCTATCCGGCCACGGTAACTGCCGGAGGGGCAACTCTTGTGGCTCTAGAGTCGAAGACGGAGTGTGGCTTCCAACCGGACCCGGAGGCACTTGCCGAAGCCGTCACGCCTCAAACCAAAGTAATTTTGCTCAACTCCCCAAACAACCCCACTGGTGCTGTTTATTCCAAAGAAACGCTGGGGGCAATCCTCGATTTGAGCCGCAAACATCAAATCTGGGTCATCAGTGACGAAGTTTATTCCGACATCGCCCCAGAGGGTTTCACCCCGATTGCCAGCCTTCCTGGAAGTCATGGTCAGACCGTGACCATTTCCAGTCTTTCCAAATCCCATCGCATGACCGGATGGCGCTGCGGATGGATGGTCGGCCCTGAAAGGCTTACCCAGCATCTGACCCATCTCAACATGTGTATGACATACGGGCTTCCTCCCTTCGTCCAGGATGCAGGAGTGGCCGCACTGGAAAAAGACTTTGAAACGGCTGGTCAGGTGAAAAGCCGACTTGACCGCAACCGTCAGATTCTGAGGGAAGAACTGTCCGCAATGGAAGGTGCCGAGCTTTTCGCCAATGGAGGAGGCATGTTTGCCATCCTCGATGCCAGACCACTCGAGCTATCCTCCCGCGAGTTCTGTTGGAAGCTGCTGGATCAGCAGGGTGTAAGCGTCTTGCCTTGCGATGGATTTGGAAAAAGCGGCAGGGGACTGGCCCGCATCAGCCTTTGTGAATCTGAAACCGTCACTAGGGAGGCTGCACAAAGAATCCTCAGCTTTGTGCATTCCATTTGAGGCAAATCCTACATTCTTGTTTCGTTTTCAAGAATCAATGCAAATTCGACTGATTTTGATGTACGCACAGGGTTGTGATAGTTTGCTCTCCAAACCAGCAGGAGCATCATAAAATATGAACGCAGAACATCATCCGATCCTCAGCCTTTTCCGGTACATCAAAAACTATCAAAGACTTTTTACCTGGTCCTGCATCAACAGCATCCTGAACAAGATCCTCGACCTGATGCCTCCGTTGCTGGTGGGATGGGTGATTGACTCCGTCCGCCGTCAACCCCCAGAGTGGATCGCTTCCACGGTGGGGACATCGGACCCTTGGGCCCTTGCAGCATTCCTTGCTGTTCTCGGGGTTGTCATTTTTGGATTCGAAAGTCTTTTCGAATGGGCCTACCAGTATGGCTTCATGAACCTCGCTCAGCATATACAGCACGGGCTGAGACAGGATGCCTACAACCGCATCCAAATTCGTGAGATTGAATTTTTCGAAAATCACCGGATGGGTGAAACGATGGCGATGCTCAACGATGACGTGAACCAGATCGAACGATTCCTGAATACGGGTTTTAATGAAATCCTTCAATTGGTTGTGTTGTTCGTTTTTTCGAGTTTTGTGCTTTTTGGTGTTTCCTGGCAATTAGCACTGGTTGGTTTGATGCCCCTTCCTATGGTCCTTTGGGGAAGCCTTTTCTATCAACGCCTGATTTCCCCTCGATATAAGCGTGTTCGGGAAGCAGTAGGAAGTCTAAGCAGTCGTCTGGAAAACAACATTGCTGGAATATTGGTGATCAAAAGTTTTACGGCAGAACAATTTGAATCGAAACGGGTGAAAGAAGCCTCTGAAGAATATCAACAGGCCAACCGTCATGCGATACGGCTCAGTGCCGTCTACGTCCCTTTGATCCGGATGGCGATTGCCATCGGCTTTGGAGGGGTTCTGTTGTTGGGCAGTTACTGGGTACTGGAAGACAAGGGGGTTTTGACCGTAGGAGAACTGGTCCTGTTTTCGATGCTGATCCAGCGAATGCTGTGGCCTCTTACGAGGATGGGAGTCACCCTCGATGAATTCGAACGGGCCAAAGCCAGTGCCCGGAGGACCTTTGGGCTTTTGGAAACTCCAAGCAAGATTGTTGATCCCCCTGATCCAGACTCACTTCCCCTCCCTGTTCGAGGAGCTATTTGTTTCGACCAGATTCATTTTACCTACCACCGTGGGACTCCGGTTCTGATGGGTCTGGATTTCATGCTATCTCCAGGGGAAACGGTTGGCATTGCAGGAGCAACCGGAGCCGGGAAATCCACCCTGATCAAGATGCTGCTCAGGCTTTATGATCCGGATAGGGGTTGTGTGACCTTTGACGGCATCGACCTGAAACAACTTGAAGTCAGGGAAATTCGTCACAACATTGCCTTGGTCAGTCAGGATGTCTACCTCTTTCATGGAACGATTGCAGAAAACATTGCTTATGCTTCCCCTCAAGCAGGCAGGGAACAAATCGAAAGGGCATCTCGTTCAGCTCAATTCCATGAGTTTGTCCTAAGCCTTCCCGAAGGCTACCAGACGTTGATCGGTGAAAGAGGCATCCGGCTCTCAGGAGGCCAACGGCAAAGGTTGAGCATAGCAAGAGCGGTGCTCAAGGATGCTCCAGTGATGGTTTTTGATGAAGCGACCAGTTCGGTCGATTCGGAAACGGAACGTGCGATTCAGGAAAGCCTGATGCCAATCACCCAGGGAAGAACTGCTCTTATCATTGCTCACCGCCTTTCCACCATCCGTCATGCAGACCGGATCCTTGTTCTCGACCAGGGAAAGGTGGTGGAAGAAGGCCATCATAACGATCTGATCGAACTTAATGGAATTTATGCCGATCTCTGGCATGTTCAATCTGGAGATTTGACCCCTGAAAAGATCCTTCCGAATTGAATTTAGGTTTTTCAGACGAGTTTTCTGAAAATTCTTGCGATCAGGCGTTTCAGGGGTGTTACCGGAGGCATCAGGAAAAAATCAAAATTGAGCCGGGGTTGGATGAAGATGGGTTTGAGGTGACTGAAGGTATCGAATCCCGCCTGCCCATGGTAAGCTCCCATTCCAGAAGCCCCCACTCCTCCGAATGGTAAAGTTTCACAGACGAATTGGTAGAGAACTTCATTGACGGAAACCCCTCCGGATACTGTTTCCCTTAGGACCTTTTCACGCTCTTGTGATGATTCGGTGAAAATGTAGAGCCCTAGTGGATGTTCACGTTGTTTGACGAAATCGATGGCATCCTCGAGTTTTTCGTAGCTTAATACGGGGAGAATCGGTCCGAATATTTCTTCCTGCATTACCTTAAGAGAAGGATCAGGAAGCAGGATCAGGGTTGGAGGAATCTTGCGATTTTCCATGGCAAAGTCTTCCCCTGCAGGGTTGATGGTGATCACCTCTGCTCCTTTTTCACGTGCTTCTTCAATCATCTGGTTCAAGCGCGAGAAGTGCTGATTGGAAATGATCGAGGTGTAGTGCGGATTTTCTCCCAGGTTTGGATAGGCTTTGCTGGCCTGGGATTGAAGATGTTCCACGAAATTGTGAAAACGGGATCGTTCTACCAAAACATAATCCGGTGAAATGCATACTTGTCCGGCATTCGCCAGTTTGCCGAAGGCGATCCTGTTGGCGGAACGTTTCAGGTCTGCCCCGGGACAGACGATCGCTGGTGACTTTCCTCCCAATTCCAAGGTGGTTGGAGTCAGGTTCTCTGCAGCAGCTTTTGCCACTTCCTTTGCAGTCTGTTTGGATCCTGTGAAGAGCAGATGATCAAAAGGAAGTTCTGAAAAGGCCTTACCCACTTCGACTCCTCCTTCAACCACTGTAAATTCATCGGTTTCGAAACATTCTGTTGCGAGTTGTGCCAAAAGCTTCGAGGTTTTGGGGGTATATTCGCTCGGTTTGAGCATCACCCGGTTGCCTGCTGCAAGTGCTCCGGCTACAGGGGCGATGCTGAGGATTAAAGGAAAATTCCAGGGTGAAATCACTCCCACCACCCCAAGAGGTTGAGGCAACAGCCTGGCGCGTCCGGGGAGCAGATAAAGTGGTACCGATCGTTTCCGTGGACGCATCCAGCGAGCTACATTGCGGAGCTGGTGTTTGAGGTCTCCGATGGTGGTTGTGATGTCGTAGTTTGCGGTTTCGAACGTGGAGCGGAGCCCAAAATCCTCTGATATCGACTGGGTGAAGACTTCCTCTCTTTCTTGAAATCCCTCCAAAAGCCTTCGAAGCCGGTCCTTGCGTTTTTCGAGATCAGGCATTGGATTTTCTAGATGCGCTTCCCGCATTAGCCTGAGATGCTTGAGCAAATCTTCTTTTGGGGTGGGTGCTTCCTGGGTTTCAAACATTTTTTTATTCAGAGCATTAATTCGTAATGATGCCGGAACATGATCGTGATTCGTGGATCAGCAGCATTTACTTTAGGGACGGTATGTTCACTGGTTTGTTGGCAGCTTCCTCCCATCACCAGAAGATCTCCCCATCCCAATGAATAATCATAGGATGGCCCTCCGGAAAGCAGTCGGATCCGAAACGTTCTTGGAGAACCCGTTGAGACTGTGGCGACATGTGCCTCCGCCTTGAATTTAAGTTTGTCTCCATGCCAGGCCACACTGTCCTGCCCATCCCGATACCAGGCAAGCATGATGCTGTCAAACCCGACTCCGTAACATCCTGAAAGGGCCTCTGCCATCTGACTGATCAAGGGATGTCCCGGACCATCATCTGGAAGCCTGGCGATCAGACGCGGCACCTCGATCACCTGATCATACATCTGACGCTGCTGGTTTCGCCAGCGAGTGGTTTCTTTGAGCGTTTCGAAAAGCTTTTGATGTCCCTTCAACCAGTTAGGGAGGTGATCAACCCAGGCTTTTTCACCAAGTTCTGTTCGTCGGATTCCTGAAAAATCAGAATCTATTTCTGGTTCGCCTAGATCCAGAAGCGAAGGCTGCTTAACCCCTTTCATTTTTCTCCTCTTCCCTCACGAACACAAACGGAATTCTTCATAAAAGCGTGCTAAACAAAAAAATTAGTATATGCGTATTTTTACGTATGGTCAGCATCTGAAGGTCAAAATACAATGTTTCAAACACTACAGCTGAAACATTTAAAATAAAAGGACTGGCAAATGGAAACGGCATTCTCAAACCTCAAACCCGGCGACAAGGGACATGTATTGGGATACTCGGAAGGGAATACTCCCTATCGAAGCAAACTCCTGGCGATGGGACTGGTCCC
>PVBE010806545.1_pt1 | contig 66689 bp, 74 predicted proteins | sample 1631181 | NCBI WGS metagenome assembly PVBE01 (sample SAMN08397723, study PRJNA350692) | Marine metagenome, whole genome shotgun sequencing project. | isolation source: water | place: Pacific Ocean | collected 2012-04
CGCCGAGGCGACAGCAACCGCCGAGGCGACAGCAACCGCCGAGGCGACAGCAACCGCCGAGGCGACAGCAACCGCCGAGGCGACAGCAACCGCCGAGGCGACAGTGACACCGCCGCTCGCCGGTCCGAAGTTCCCGCGTGACGTGGCGATCGTCGACTCCGACCGCATCCTCGTCGTCGACTCGCTGAGCCACATCGTGCGAGTGCAGACCTGGGATGGCGCCAGCGTGGATGTATTCGGAACCGCCTGTGAGCAGGGTGGCGATTCGGCGCACCTGCTGAATCCTCGCGGTGCGGCGATCGATGGCTCCGGCAACGTCTTCATCACGGACACGGCCAACAACCGCGTGGTGGTGCTGGCCGCTCGCTAGGTCGGTCGCGGCTGTGCCGCGCTGTCTCTTCTGGATGGAACCCGTCCAACCGCTCGTATGAACGCGAGGGCTTCTCCACCTGCGCCCCCTTCGGCTGGAGTGGCCGCAGCCTGTGTAGACGGGTTTTCGTCGAAGCTGCCGAGCGGCCTCTCTGTCTCGCGAATCCGCTGGCGATGGTGCTGCGTATCCCCTGTGCGACCGCGTAGCAAGTGTCCCGTTCGGGATTTGGTGCTACGATCCGCGGGAACGAGCCTCAGAATCGGGGCTCGGGAGGGATGATTCGATGCTCGGGACTCTGGGGTGGCAAGAGCTACTCATCATCCTCGTGATTCTCGCTTTGCTGTTCGGCGCCACTCGTGTGCGCGACCTCGGCGGGGCGCTCGGTAGCGGTATCCGCGAATTCCGCGAGCAGGCGCGCGCCGACGATGAAGACGAAGACGGCGACGCAGACTCGGACGAGAAAGCAGACGCCGCCGCTCCGGCCTCGTCTGATGGCGACTCGTCTGACTCGTCTGGCTGACGCAGCGGCGGAAGTGACGCAGTGAGCCGGCCAGAGGCCGGCTTTTTTCTTGCTCCGTTCGCTGCTGCGAGAGCCTCTGCTATGCTCGGTCTCGCGAACTGAGTCGCCTCGTTCCTCCTCCGGAGGACACAACACAGCCACATGTACCGCGCCGGCTCAGCGGCTGGCGGGACGTGATGGAAGGAACCCACGTTGGAAATTGTCCCCGGCCTGCATCAGATCAAGACGCCCATGCCCTCGCCCGCGTTGCCGTACGTGATGGCCTACGTGCTCGAAGGGAAGGATGGCATCTCGCTGTTCGACACGGGGTACGGGACGCCCGCGGCATGTGAGGCGATGACGGTGCGGTTGAAGGAGCTGGGCTTTAGGCCGAGCGACGTTCAGCGGGTGATCGTCTCGCACTTCCACCCGGACCACTTGGGGATGGTGGGCTGGGTCAAAGAGCAGTCGCGGGACTGTGAGCTGGTGCTGATGGACAAGGAATGGGAGCACATGAGCGCGCGTATGCCGCAGTCCGCTCCCACCAAGGACAGCAATGGCAAAGAGATCAACGACGCGAGCCCGGATGATTGGTCCAGCGGGTCGGATGGTTGGATGCTCTCCCACGGCATCACGCAGAAGGAGCTGGACGACGGTCGCAAGACCGGGAGAGATCGCCCGCCGGGGATGTCCCCCGCCGACATGGGCGCCGGGAATACCAAGGACAAGGAGGTGGTCAAGCACCCCGCGTCTCACGGGCACATGTTCGGCAGCGGCGAGCCGCAGGTGACGCTGACCGACGGCGAGGTGATCGAGTTCGATGGCTGGTCCTTCGAGGCGGTCTGGACGCCGGGCCACACGCCGGGGCACCTCTGCCTCTACGAGCGCAACCACAAGCTGATGTTCACCGGCGATCACGTACTGCCGCACATCACGCCCAACGTCTCGCTGCACCAGGAGCAGGACGGCACCAGCCCGCTGGCCGACTTCCAGAACTCGCTACGCAAGGTCGCGAAGTTCGACACGGCGATGGCGCTGCCCGCCCACGAGTTCAACATCCGTGACCTACCGGCACGCGCCCGCCAGCTCGTCGGCTTCCACGACGAACGGCTGGATGAGGTGCACCATGCGCTCAGCACCACCACGGCTACGGCGAGCGAGGTCTCGTCGCGCGTGCACTGGAACACCGGCCCGTTCGAGGACTTCAACATCTTCTCGAAGCGCTCGGCGCTCGGCGAGACGCTCTCGCACCTCGTCGTGCTGGAGGACACCGGTCGCGTGAAGCGCGTCGAGACGGACGGCTTCGTGCGCTGGGAGCAGGCCTAAGCTTCGCCGGGCCTCCCTCGCTTCGGGCGATGGATGACATGTTGATCGAGGCCGTGCAAGACTGGCTCCGCTCTTGAGCGAGGGTCGCCCCATGGCTACAACGGACCGCACCGCAGACTCGCTTCAGCAAGCGAGATGCGCTCGGGCGCCGTGGCTGGCGCGAGGCCTTTGACCTCTTCTCTGCCGCTAACTCGGTGCAGGCGCTGGAACCTGAGGACCTCGGGTCGCTGGCGGAGGCGGCCGACGCGCTTGGCGATATTGAGGCGGTGATTGACTCGCAGGAGTGAGCTTGCGCCGGCTACGTCGAGCGCGGAGATGATGGGCAAGCGGCTCTGACCGTACTCGAACTCATGAACTGGTACGCGGTTACCGGTGAGGGTGCCGTGGCGCGAGGCTGGTACGGCACCGCCGACCGTCTGCTCGAGGGCGAGCCGGAAGGCGCGGGCCACGCGCGAATGGCTCTCGCTCGTGCCAACGTCGGTGGCGGCGACACCGCGATGGATGAGGCGCAACATGCGATCGAAATCGCGCGCCGGATCGGCGACCGAGAGATCGAGATGAGTGCGCTGCACCTCCAGGGTCGCGTGATGGTGCAGCGAGGCAATCTGGAGCAAGGTACGCCGCTGCTGGACGAGGCGATGACGGCCGCGGTCGGCGGCCAGCTTGGCAACTTCGGCGCGACCGCGATTCTCTGCAACACGATCGTTGCCTGCGAGGAGGTCGCCGACTACCAGCGAGCGGCCGAGTGGATCGACGTGGCCGATCGGGCGGCCGTGCGACAGGGCCTCGTGGTGGTGCAACGCCACCGCCGCACCGACCGGGCGATGATCCTGCGGCTGCGCGGGGAGTGGGCCGAAGCGGAGGGCGAGGCGAGGCAGGCCTGCGAAGAGCTCGATAGCTTTGAGTCGGGAGAGATCGGGCGGGCATGGCGCGAGATCGGGGACATCTGGCTCTGCCTGGGCAATCTGCGTGGCGCTGAGGCAGCGCTGGAGCGGGCCGACGAGGTCGGTACGTCACCTCAGTCGGGCATCGCGCTCGTGCGACTTGCGGAAGGGAATGCTGCCGCCACCGCTTTGATGATTGCGCGCGCTCGAAGAAGCTACCGAGCCGCTGACGCGCTCCCGTTTGCTGCCAGCGCAGTTGGAGATTGCGATTGCCGTCGGAGATATCGACACGGCGCGCGTCGCCGCCGATGAGCTGGAGGCGGTGGCTCAGACGTATGGCACGCCGGCACTGGATGCCATGACCACATACGGGCGCGGGGCACTTCAACTGGCCATGGGCGAGATAGCAGCGGCCTGCATGAGTCTGCGCCGTGGATCCCAGCTGTGGCAGGAAGTCAGTGCCCCTTACGAGGCGGCGCGCGCGGGTTTTGTTGGCCCAGCCTTTCGCTCTGAGGGCGACGAGGAGGCGGCGGCGCTCGAGCTGCGAGCGGCTGATTCCACATTTCAGCTGCTGGGCGCGGCTTCCGCATCCGCAGAAGTCGCCGAGCTGCGCGGAGCCGACGACGGTGCCTCGGCGGAGCGTGCCGTTAAGACATTCATCTTCACCGACATTGTCCAGTCAACGGCGCTGGTGGAGGCGATGGGGGATGAGGCCTGGCAAGACCTGCTGAACTGGCACGATGAGACGTTGCGATCCGTGTTCGTTGCTCACGAGGGAGATGAGGTCAACGTGACGGGCGACGACTTTTTCGTCGCCTTCGACGACTCTGTAACGGCGGTCGCCTGTGCTGTCGATCTCCAGCGCACGCTGGCTGAGCATCGGCGGATGCACGGCTTCGCCCCGCAGGTGCGGATCGGGTTACACACTGTCGAGGCGACTCGACGGGGTCGCGACTTCGGCGGGAAGGGCGTGCATGAGGCCGCGCGGATCGCCTCCATGGCAGGTGGGGTCAGATCATTGTGAGCGAGGCTACGCTCGCGGCCGAGCCTGTCCCATTCGCCGTCTCGGAGCTGCGGTTTGTGGACCTGAAGGGTATCGCGGAGCCCGTAGGTGTCGCGGCTGTTGAGTGGCGCTAGATTTGTGGCGTGACCAACAGTGAAACTCCGCCAGCAGCCACGGTCCGGAACCGCCAACCCTTCGCCGTTGTCATGAAGATGGCGACAAGGAGGCTCGATGCGACTGACGCTGATCATGATTGTGGTGCTACTGGTGTTCGCGGTCTGCTCCGACGGCGTAGCCGGCGGCGACCAACCGCCGGCGGCGACCGCACGCTCCGGCGCTACGAGTGTCGCGGTGGGACTGGGCTCGTACTGCTGGACGAGCGGAGGTGCCGGCCTGTGCGCCGACTCACCCGGCATCGTCACCGGCACGGAGGACCTCGAGGTGAGTCGTGGCGAGGCCGTCACAATCGGCGGCGCATTCGCGCAGACGGAGTTTGCCCTCGAAGACGCACGCATCCGGCCGATCGAGGGCGAAGCCGCTGAGGAGGCCGAAGAGTGGCGGATGTGGACGCCGACGATGGCGACGTGGCCAAGCGAGTGGAGTGCGCTTGAGCTTGAAGCGGTCGACGGAGGCCTCCGACTGATCGCCGACCTGCCGGCCCGGCGATATCTCGTAAGCCTCGCGCTCAGCTTCCCGCAGGGCGACGCCGGCTATGGGCTGATTCTCGATATACGGTAATCCCGTTAGCGGTGCGACAATGTGCCTATGACGGACTCCGACAGCGGTCGCAGGCGACGAGCACCGACGTTCCGCGAACGCGGGGCACTGCTGCTTGGCCGGGCGGCCGGGGCGGCGACGCGAAAGCTCGGTCGAGGCGGGGGCACGGCGCTACCCGGACTGATTGCGGCAACGCTCGCGCCGAGCCTCGTGGCGGCGCTTGGCGGGCAGCTCGGGCACGGCGCGGTCACCGTCACCGGCACCAACGGCAAGACGACGACGACTCGGCTGTTGGCGGCGGCGGCGACTCGTGCCGGACTACTCCCATTCACCAACGCCTCTGGCTCGAACCTCGAACGCGGGATCGTCAGCAGCTATGTCGAGCAGGCGAACGGCAGCGGCGCTCTGGAGCAGACCGCCGAGCGGCTCGGCGTGATCGAGGTCGATGAGGCGACGATGCCCGCCGTCTTCGCCGCGCTGCGACCGCGCGTTACGGTCTTCCTCAACCTCTTCCGCGACCAACTCGATCGCTATGGCGAGGTGGACTCCGTCGCCGAGGGCTGGCGCAGCGCGCTGGCGACGGCGGGCGGGGCGACGACGCTGGCGTTGAACGGCGACGACCCGGCGATCGCGTTGCTGGCGGAGGCGGGCGGGGCACAGGCGGTGACGTTTGGCGTCGAGGACCGCTCGGTCGCCCTCGATGGCATCGAGCACGCGGCGGACGCGCGCTTTTGCCTCTGTGGCGCGGCGTTCGCGTATGAGGCCGTCTACATGGGACACGTCGGCATCTGGCGCTGTGATGCCTGCGGGCGGGCGCGGCGGGAGCCGGACGTCGCGGCGCGCGATGTCGACCTCTCGGAGCACGGCGTGCGCTTCCAGCTGGATGTGCGCGCGGCCGGGCCGGGCCGTTCTTTGCAGGTCGACCTGCCGTTCGTCGGGCTGTACTCGGTCTACAACGCGCTGGCGGCGGCGGCCGCTGCGCACGCGCTGGGGCTACCGATCGATGCGCTGGTCGAGGCGCTCGAGCAGGCCGGTCCGGCATTCGGGCGGCAGGAGCGCTTCCTCGTCGATGGGCGCAACGTGCGGTTGCTGCTGGCGAAGAACCCGACCGGGTTGAACGAAGTCGTGCGCACCGTCGCCTCGCAGGCTCGCCCGCCGACGCTACTGGCGATGCTCAACGATGGCATCGCCGACGGACGTGACGTCTCGTGGATCTACGACGCCGAGATCGAACTGCTCGCCGGGTACGCCGGATCGGTGATCGTCTCCGGCACACGGGCGGATGACCTCGCGCTGCGCTTCGCCCTCGCGGGCGTCGAGCCGACCGAGGTGGTGGCGGACATCGATGCAGCGCTGGAACGTGCGCTCGCACTGACACCTGAGGGTGGCTGGCTGGAGGTCGTGCCGACGTACACGGCGATGCTGACGGTGCGTGCGATCCTCGCTGATCGCACCGGCGCGGCAGCCTACTGGGAGACAGCCGAGCCGATGGAGGTGGACCTGTGACCGCCGCGCCCGAGCAGCCGACCGAGCGGGCGATTCGCCTCGTGGACCTCTACCCGGAGGTGATGGACGTCTACGCCGATCGCGGCAACGTGATCGCCCTGCGCGCACGCTGCGCGCGGGTGGGCGTGGGCTGCGAGGTGACGGCGGTCGGCCTCGGTGACGCGCTGCCATCGGACGCCGACCTCGTGTTGATCGGTGGGGGGCAGGATCGCGAGCAGCGGCGGATTGTCGGCGATCTCGCCGCGCATGGCCCGATGCTGCGCGCCTGGGCGGAAGCCGAGACCGCGATGCTCGCTGTCTGCGGGGGGTTCCAGCTCTTCGGCAACTCCTATCGCACCTCCGCCGGTGAGCAGTTGCCCGGCATCAGCATCTTCGACGTGGTCACGGTCGCGCCCGGCCCCGACTGGGAGCGCTGCATCGGCGACGTGCTCGCGCAGCCCTCGCTCGATGGACTCGGTGAGGTGGTTGGTTTCGAGAACCACGCTGGCCGCACCTACCTCGGCCCGGCGGCGCGGCCTTTCGCGCAGGTGCTGCGTGGCTGGGGCAACAACGGCGATGATGGCAGCGAGGGCGCCGTCTACCGGCAGGCCGTCGGTACCTACCTCCACGGCCCGCTGCTGCCGAAGAACGTCGAGCTGATGGACCGTCTGCTCCTCGCTGCGCTGCGCCACCGCTACGGCGAGGACACGACGCTCGAGCCGGTCGAGGATCAGTACTCCGAGCGCGCCCATCGCAGCGCAGTGGCGGTCGCGAAGCGGCGCGGGCGGCCGAACCCACGCTGAGCGGGGCTGCGTCGGCGCGACGGGATTGACGCCCCGCCCGGTGCTGCCGATGCTGGCGGCAGCGGGATGGAGCTGGAGTAGAACGTCGCAGTGACCGCTCGCCGCCTCTGTGCCATCGTGCTGATCGCCTTCGCCGTAACCTTCGCTGCCTGCGGAGGTGCCGACGCGACAGTGCGCGTGATCGTCGATGGCACCGTGCAGGCGACGCCCTCCGTCGTTGCGACGGAGGTGCCGACGGCCTCACCGACTCCGGAGCCGGTGCCGTTCACACCCACGCCACCGCCATCAACGATCGACCCGGACGATATCCGCGGGTTCCTCTGGCCGGTCGAAGGCGCGTGCCTGCCCGATCGCAGCGCGCTGATGCCGAACTCGCCTCGCGAGTACCGCTCCGGCACGCACGAGGGCATCGACTGGTACGACCTCTCCTCGTGCGCCCGAGTCGCGGAGGGGACGGCGGTGCTCGCCATGTTCGATGGCGTGGTCGTCCGCGCGGACACCGAATACGAGGGCTTGACCGCCCGCACGCTGGCGGCGCTGGAGGCACGGGTCGCGGCGTGCGGGTGCAGCGAGCCGGAAGTCCTCGACACGTTCCGTGGGATGCAGGTCTGGATCGACCACGGCAACGGCGTGCTCACCCGCTACGCCCACCTCGGCAGCATCGACGAGACGACCTACGTCGGCGCAGAGGTGCTGCGCGGGCAACGCATCGCCGGCGTCGGCGAGTCGGGCACGCCGGAGTCGGTGCGCGAACCCGATACGGAGATGCACCTCCACGCGGAGGTTCGCATCGGCGAGAGCTTCCTCGGGGCGGGGCTGCCGACTGCGGAGGTGCGGGCACTCTATGAGCGGGCGTTCGCGCCAGTTCAGGAGTAGCGTCGCGACGGCATGTTTAGTCGTGCGCGTCACGGAAGTGTTCGCGAGCCGTTTAGTACCATGATGGGGCGCTCATGCCTCGTATCGAGCTGAATTCGGAGAGCCTATGTCCCCATTGCTGGTGATCGAAATTGGCTGGGGCCCGAACATCGCCACGATCGGCGGGTTCCTGCTGACGTGGCACGGGCTCTTCACGGCCCTCGGCATCCTCGCGGGGGTGAACCTCTCGCTACGCATGGCGAAGGTGATCCACTACGACCCGGACGACGCCTACGCGCTGGCGATGGTGGGCGTGCCCAGCGGGATCGTCGGCGCTCGGCTGTTGTACGTGATCGAACGCTGGGACTTCTACGGCGACGACCTGGGCAGCATCTTCGCGATCATGGAGGGCGGGATCTCGATCTGGGGGGCGATCCTCGGTGGTATCGCCGGGGCGTACCTCTTCGCGCTCGTCCGCGGCTACGCGATTACCGGCGCGCTGGACATCGCAGCATTCGGCATCATCATCGGCCAGGCGATCGGGCGGCTCGGCGACGTAATCAACGGCGAGCACATCGCGACGGCGACCGATCTGCCGTGGGGTGTGGTTTACACGAGCGTGGAGTCCCCGGGCTTCCGCCAGTCGTTCACGCTCGGCGCGACACACCCGGCGACGGCCTATGAGCTAATCGGCGACCTCGTGATCCTCGGTGTGCTCTTCGTGGTCTTCTTCGGCATCTTTAAGCACCGGCCTGGCCTGACGTTTCTCACCTACTTCGTTGGCTACGCGGTGATGCGCTTCTTCCTCACGGAGCTGCGGGTCGACTCGGCTGAGTCGCTGTTCGGGCTGCGTGTGCCACAGGTGATCTCGCTGACGGTGCTGCTGATCTCCGTGCCGCTGATCGCGTACTACGCGACGCAGCCCCCTGTGCAGCGGATCGTCGACGCTGAAGCACCCGAGGGGCAGGCGCCGTCCAGCCAGCGCGTCCCGATTCGCCGACGTTAGCGATGCCAGATTACGTCCCTGCGCTGAGGCAGGTGGTGCTCTACTCGCGGCCCGGCTGCCACCTCTGCGACGACGCGTGGCGCGCACTCGACGACCTGCAGGTCTCGCTGGCCTTCTCGCTGCGCGAGGTGAACATCGAGGACAACCCGAAGCTGGAGCGCCGCTACATGCTCGAAATCCCGGTGATCGAGGTGGATGGCACGGTGGTGACGCAGGCGCCGGTGGACCTCGATGCTGTGCGGGCGGTGCTCGGCGGGTGAACGGCGCGAGCTCGTCGCGAAGTTGACAGAAGACGAGGGGGGCTTCTAGCCTCGGTATCTCGTTCTCGCTTCGCTTCGGCTGGGCGGAGGGCGGTTCATCCAGAGTGGTGGAGGGCAGCGGCCCGTTGAAGCCACGGCAACCCGGGTTCGCCTCGCCGGCGACCTCGAAGGTGCCAAGTCCGACCCTTCCTGATGCGAAGGGGACGATGAACGGAAGGCGAATCGTGAACTTCAGCCCCATGCACCGGATGGCGATGCGCTAGCCCGACCGGGTCCCTCTGTAACGGGATCGCGGATCGGGCCTCTGCGCGCGCGACCAGTCGAACCATCAATCGGAGCAAGCATGTCTTTTGAGTCCGCCCTGCGCTGCAGGGAGTGTGGGCGAGAGTACCCGCTCGACCCCATCTTTTCGTGTGAATTCTGTTTCGGGCCACTGGAGGTAGCTTACGACTACGACGCGATCCGCGGTGCGATGACTCGCGAGCGCATCGCCGCCGGCCCGCCCACGCTGTGGCGGTACGCGGATCTGCTGCCATGTGACCCGGCGTTTCGCGTCGACCTCGGCACCGGCTTCACGCCGCTCGTGCGGGCCGATCGGCTGGCGGAGCGGCTGGGGCTCGACCGGCTGTGGCTGAAGAACGACACGGTCAACCCGACGTGGTCGTTCAAGGATCGAGTGGTGAGCGTGGCGATCGCCCGCGCCCGCCAGTTCGGGTTCGACGCGATGGCCTGCGCGAGCACCGGCAACCTGGCGAACTCCGTCGCGGCGCACTCATCGGCCGCCGGGATGGAGGCTTTCGTCTTCATCCCTTCCGACCTGGAACGAGGCAAGGTGGTCGGCAGCAATGTCTACGACCCGACGCTGGTGATGGTCGATGGCTCATACGACGACGTGAACCGGCTCTGTACCGAGCTCTCGGCGGACCGCAACTGGGCGTTCGTGAACATCAACGTGCGGCCGTATTATGCGGAGGGTTCGCGCACGCTGGCCTTCGAGGTGGCGGAGCAGCTCGGCTGGCGCGCGCCGGACCACATCGTCGCGCCGATGGCCTCGGGGTCGCTTTACACGAAGATCTGGAAGGGGCTGAAGGAGTTCGCCCAGATCGGCCTGATCGATGAGCCTCACACGCGGATGTCGGGCGCGCAGGCGACCGGTTGCTCGCCGATCGCGAAGGCTTACGCAGAGGACACCCTAAACTTCCTGCCGCAGAAGCCCGACACGATCGCGAAGTCGCTCGCGATCGGCAACCCGGCCGATGGCTACTACGCGCTCAAGCAGATGGAAGAGACCGACGGCGGTGCTGAGATGGCGACCAATCAGGAGATCATCGAGGGTGTGAAGCTGCTCGCCGAGACGGAGGGCATCTTCGCGGAGACCGCCGGCGGCGTGACGATCGCCTGCCTCAAGCGCATGGTGGAGAGCGGACACATCCGCAAGGATGAAGAGACCGTCGCCTTCATCACCGGCGCCGGGTTGAAGACGATCGAGGCGGTGCAGGGCCAACTGACCGAACCGATACACGTCGCGCCGAACGCCCAGGAGTTCGACGAAGCGTTTGCGGCACGCAGCCCGGCACTGGCCGGCGCGACCGCGGGAGGAGCGTAACCGTGACATCGAGGCGAGTACGGTTCACCTTTGAACCAGACAAAATTCAGCAACCGGTGATCTACGAGTTGGGACACAAGTTCGAGGTGATCACGAACATCCGCATGGCCGATGTCGACGACAGCGTCGGCTGGGTCGTGCTGGAACTCGAAGGCGACGCCGAGGAGATCGGCCGCAGCCTGGAGTGGGCGCGCGAAGTGGGCGTGCGGGTGGACGACGCGACGCTCGGCGATGTGGTCGAGGGGTCGTGAGCGTGAGCATGAACGAGACTGCGATGCACGAGACTGGGACGAGAAGGACTCGAAGATGGCACTGAGCGTGAAGATCCCGACCCCGCTGCGGTCGCTCACCAACGACGTCGATCGCGTTGAGAGCGACGGCGACACCGTCGCCGCGCTCGTCGAGTCGCTCGAGGCCGCCTTCCCCGGGATGAAGGAGCGGCTCTGCGAGGACTCGGGCGAACTGCGGCGCTTCGTCAACGTCTACGTGAACGGCGAAGACGTGCGCTTCCTCGATGGCATCGCCACCGCGCTCGGCGAGAACGACGAGATCTCGATCGTGCCGGCGGTCGCCGGGGGCTAGTCCCGGGTCTGAGCGCGTGGAGCCGTCGGATCGCCTTGGGCGCCTGCAACTGACGTTGCTCGGGCTGGCCGGGGGCGTGGTAGCACTCTTCGTCGCGGGGCTCTACATCGCGCTGGTGCTGAACGAGGATGTGGTCTCCGACAATCGCTGGAGCCCGGCGTTTGTCGCGACGGCGGTGCTGGGCATCGTTGGCGCGGTCTTCCCTCGTGCGTTCGGGCGGCGCGTGCTGCTGACCGACGCGGCGACGGGGATGACGGCCTGGGGCGTCGTTGGGATCATCAGTATCGGGATGCCGCTGCTGCTCGCCGCCGGGCTGACGTGACTGGCGACGCTGCGCATGGAGGGGCGGGTCCGCGAGGCGGCGATGGCCCCCGACGCGGCGGCCGTCGTGGCGCTCGCTATCACGCTCGTAGGGCTCTCGCTGGTGGGCTGACATCCTCATTTCCGAGGATGCCCGTGAGCTTCACCGTGATACAATGCTGACCAGATTAGTCGGGAATTCTCTCCACTTGGCCGCTCAGACTCAGTTGAGTCGTGGGCGGAGTCGGGACGGCTCAACGCAATGATGATCAGCACCAAGGGCGATTACGGGGTTCGTGCCCTGATCGACCTCGCCGTACACGCGGGCGAGGGTCCTGTGCAACGCGCGGACATCGCGAGTCGCCGCCAGATTCCGGAGTCGTACCTCGATCACCTGCTCGCGCAGCTGCGACGCGACGGCTTCATCCGCAGCACTCGAGGGCCGGGCGGCGGCCACCAGCTCGCGAAGCCGGCCGATGAGATCTGTCTGCTGCACGTGCTGGAGAGCCTGGAAGGCTCGTTGGCGCCGATCGGGTGCGTCCACTCGGACGCGGCCGATGACCAGCACGACCCCCTCTGCGGGCAGCAGTGGGTGTGGCGCGAACTCTACGACGGGATGCGGGAGCGGCTGGGGGCGATCTTCGTCGCCGAGCTCGTCGAGCGAGAACAGGAGCGTGCGCAGGCCGCCGCTCCCAGCTACAGCATCTGACGATGTAGTTGAGCAGGATCTGAGGACCGAACGAATGCAGAATGCCGCGGTACCAGCCTCGATTGATGGCACGCCGGCGATCGCCGACTCGGTGATCGAACTGGTCGGCCATACGCCGCTCGTGCGTCTCAACCGCATCGCGCCGGAAGGCGCGGCAGAGGTGCTCGGCAAACTTGAGGCACGCAACCCGTCGGGGTCGGTGAAGGACCGCATCGCCCTGAGCATGATCGAGACGGCGGAGCGCGAGGGACTGATCACACCCGGCGACACGCTGGTCGAGCCGACGTCCGGGAACACCGGCATCGGGCTGGCGATGGTGTGCGCACGCAAGGGCTACCAGCTGGTGCTGACGATGCCGGACGACTACTCAGTCGAACGCCGTCGCCTGCTCGAACGCTTCGGTGCGAAGCTGGTGCTGACCCCGGCGATCGAGGGCATGACCGGTGCGATCCACGCGGCGAGCGAGCTGCACGAGACTCGTGGCTACTTCATGCCTCAGCAGTTCGACAACCCGGCCAACCCGGAGGTGCATCGGCGCACGACCGGGCCGGAGATCGCGCAGGCGACGGGCGGGCAGCTCGATGCCTTCGTCGCCGCGGTCGGCACCGGCGGCACGATCACTGGCGTCGGCGAGTACCTGCGCGAGCAGAATGTTGATGTGCACATCGCGGCGGTTGAGCCCGCTCGGGCTCCGGTGCTGCAGGGCGGCCGTGCCGGATTGCACGGCATCCAGGGCATCGGCGCCTCGTTCGTACCGAGCGTGCTGAACCCGGACATCTACGACGAAGTCATCGCGGTCCGGGACGAAGACGCGTGCGAGATGACGGAGCGGCTGACAAAAGAAGAGGGCCTGCTGGTCGGTATCTAATCGGGTGCGAACGTCTGGGCAGCCGTGCAGGTCGCCTGCGAACTCGGCCCGGGCAAGCGCGTCGTGACGATGCTGTGCGACACCGGCGAACGCTACCTGAGTGTGGCCCTGTGATGGCGAAGGTACCGTGACCGTGAGCGTGTATGTCCCAACACCGTGGCGTCGCATGACGGCGAACCACGAATGCGTCTCGGTGGAGGCGGAGGACGTGGCGGGCGCGCTCGACGCGGTGAACGAGCGGTACCCGGGCTTCGACATGTTCGTCTACGACGATGAGCGGCAGGTGCCGCGTCACATCAACATCTACGTGAATGACCGTGAGATTCATGATCTCAGCGGCGTCGATACCCCCGTCGTGGACGGGGATCGCGTCGCGGTGATCCCAGCATTAGCCGGAGGGGCCAGATGACAGAGAACGGAAACGCGAACGGGACTGAGGCTCCCAATAGCGCGGCGATGACGCCGGACGAGGTGATGCGCTATTCGCGTCACATCATCATGGGGCAGGTCGGGCCGGTGGGGCAGCGTAAGCTACGCGCCGCGAAGGTGCTGATCATCGGCGCGGGCGGGCTCGGCTCGCCGGTCGCGATCTATCTGGCGCTGGCAGGTGTCGGCACGATCGGGATCGTCGACTTCGACATCGTCGACCTCTCGAACCTCCAGCGGCAGTTGCTGCACCAGACCCCGGACGTCGGCAAGACTAAGCTGGAGTCCGCGAAGGAGAGCCTGGCCGCCTACAACCCGAACGTGGAGGTACGCATGCACTGCATGCCGATCACCTCCGACAACGCGTTCGAGATCATCGAGGACTACGACATCGTGGTGAACGGCGCGGACAACTTCGCGACGCGCTACCTGGTGAACGACGCCTGCTACATGCTGGGCAAGACGCTGGTCGATGGCTCGATCCTGCTCTTCGATGGGCAGGCCACCGTGTACAAGCCGGACCACGGCTGCTACCGCTGCCTCTACCCCGCCCCGCCCCCTCCGGGGCTCGTGCCCTCGTGCGCGGAGGCCGGTGTATTGGGCGCGATTACCGGCATCGTCGGCGCGATCCAGTCGACCGAGGTCTTCAAGGAGATCCTCGACATCGGCGACCCGCTGGTCGGGCGTCTGCTGCTGATCGACGCACTGACGATGGAGTTTCGCACGATGAAGCTGCGGCAGGACCCCTCGTGCCCGCTCTGCGGAGAGAACCCGACCGTGACCGAGCTGATCGACTACGACCAGTTCTGCGGCACGCCGCCGATCACCGAGGAGTTGGAAGCGCTGATGGCGGAGGCCGCTTCGGCGGGCGACGACTAGGCGCAGACGAACAGTTTCAGGACAGGGTCGCGGGCGTCGTGGTCCGCAACCCTCGCAAGACCGCATCTCCCCGCGGGAGGGCGAGAGACGAAAGGGACGACAGTTGGTTGTTCAGGTTCATGTCACGTCCGTGATTCAGAAAGTGGTTGAGGATCAACGCGAGTTCGAAGCTGACGGCGAGACGATCGCCGAGCTGATGACGAACATCGAACAGCGCTACCCGGGGTTTCGTGAGCAGATCACGGACGACGCCGGCGAGTTCCACCGCTTCGTCAACATCTATCTCAACGACGAGGACATTCGCTACCTCGACGGTGCGCAGACCGCACTGAGCGACGGCGACGCGGTCTCGATCCTGCCCGCCCTCGCCGGCGGCTAGCCGCCGCGGCTGCTGAGACGGGGCGCACCGTGTTGTACGAAAACGTGCTCGAGCTGGTGGGGAACACCCCGCTCGTGGAGATCGCCGTGCTCTCGCCGAAGCCCGAGGTGCGCATCTTCGCCAAGCTGGAGGTCCAGAACCCGACCGGGTCGGTGAAGGACCGCATTGCTCGCCAGATGATCGCGAGGGCAGAGCGCGAGGGTGCGCTGAAGCCGGGGCAGATGATCCTGGAGCCGACCTCCGGCAACACCGGCATCTCGTTGGCGCTGATCGGGCGGCTGCGCGGCTACCCGGTGACGGTGGTGATGCCGGACGCGGTGAGCGCGGAGCGCACGGAACTGCTGCGCGCATACGGCGCGGAGATCATCTTCTCGCCCGGCGAGTTGGGCAGTAACGGCTCCGTGGCGATGGCACGGGAGGTCGCGGCGGAGCATCCGGACTGGTTCATGCCGTTCCAGTACGAGAACGAAGACAACCCGCGCGCCCACTACGAGACGACAGCCGAGGAGATCATCGCCGACCTGCCGGACGTCGATGTCTTCGTCGCTGGCCTCGGCACCGGCGGCACCCTCACCGGTGTCGGGCGGCGGCTGAAGGAGCACAACCCGGCCGTGCGGATCGTGGCGGCGGCGCCGCACCCCGGCGACCTCGTACAGGGGCTGCGCAGCCTCGAGGAGGGCTACATCCCACCGGTCTTCGACGAGACGGTGCTTGATGGCCGCATCGTCGTCGACTCGGCCAGCTCATTCCGGGCGACACAAGAGCTGACGGAACGGGCGGGCATCTTCGCCGGGATCTCCAGCGGAGCGGTGATCCGCGCCGCCCAGCGCGTCGCCGAGCGGATGGATGAGGGCAAGGTCGTTTGCCTGCTCGCTGATGGTGGGTGGAAGTACCTCTCGACTGGCCTCTGGACGAGCGACTATGAGGAGATCGAGGAATCGGTAAGCGAGAAGCTGTGGTGGTAGCACGCCGCGCACGCTGCCGAATCTCATAAGACACAACGTGACGGGAGCGACCGCAGTCGCGGTCGAAGGGGGAGAGAACGATGGCTGACAAGCTGCTCACGGTCGACTGGGTCGCCGAGCACGGGGCCGATGAGAACGTGCGACTGGTTGAGGTGGACGTCGACATCGACGCCTACGGTGAGCGCCACATCGAGGGCGCGGTCGGCTGGGACTGGACGACCCAGCTCCAGGACCAGACGCGCCGCGACATCTTGACGAAGCAGGGCGTGGAGGAGTTGCTGAGCGCCTCCGGCATTGGCAACGACACCCATGTCGTGCTCTACGGCGACAACAACAACTGGTTCGCCGCGTATGCCCTCTGGCTGCTGGAACTCTACGGGCACGAGAACGTCTCGCTGATGGACGGGGGGCGCGTGAAGTGGCTGGTCGAGAGGCGCCCGACGACGCAGGCAGAGCCCCTGGTTGAGGCCATCTCGTACAGCGCTGAAGCCGCGGACCTCTCGCTGCGCGCGAAGCGCGATGACGTTTTGCACGCCGTCGGCGGCGGCACTCAATTCGTCGATGTGCGTAGCCCCGCCGAGTTCAGCGGCGAGGTGATAGCACCTCCGGGGATGAGCGAGACCGCGCAGCGTGGCGGACACATCCCGGGTGCGAAGAACATTCCATGGGCGCGCGCGGTGAACGAGGACGGGACGTTCCGTTCGGTCGATGAGCTGAAGGAGTTCTACCGAAGCGCCGGGCTCGCCGATGGCTCGACGATCGCCTACTGCCGCATCGGTGAGCGCTCCTCGCACACCTGGTTCGTGCTGAAGCACCTGCTCGGCTACGGCGAGGTGAAGAACTACGACGGCTCATGGACCGAGTACGGCTCGCTGATCGACGTGCCGATCGAGAAGTAGGCGAGTGACCTCGCCGAACTTCGACCTGGAGGTCGCGCTCCAGCGGCAAGTGCTCAGCCGCGCGCTGAAGGCCGGCGACCCGGGGCGGCTGCATCTGCGCTTTGATGCGGCCGTGATCCAGCGCTACCGCGAGCTTGGCGGTTCGCAGATCGTGCGGACGCGGACGGTCGGCCGCGTCGCGTTGCCCGGCCGTCGGTCGCTGGACGTCAGCATCTCCGCAGACGGCAGCGAGGTGCATCTACCGGTACGGGATCTGCTCGATCGGCTGCCCGAGGACGAGTGGCAGCACTGGGTCGACCATCTGATCGTCGTGCCGTTCAGCGCAACTTCCCGAAAATGCGACAGACGGCCGCCGCCTGTATCGACGACGGCGAGACGGAGGCGTGGGAGGGATAGGACGCGACTTCGCCGCGCTGTTCTCTCTGGATGGAACCCGCCCACCCGCCCGTAAGAAGCGGGGGCTAAGCCCCCTGCACCCCCCTCGACGCTCCGCCTTCGGCCCGCGCTGTCCGCGTCAGGCCCTGCCCTTTGCAACCCCCTGTGGGGGCCCCCGGGGGTAAGGTGGGCGCATGGTCGAGATTGCTCGCGCGCTGGTGGACGAGATGGTCGCGCATTCGGGTGCGGACCTGCCGAACGAGGCGTGCGGCGTGGTGCATGCCGTCGATGGTGTGGCGACCTCCGTGCACCGCGTGACCAACGCGTCGGCGAGCCCGTATCGCTATGAGATGGCGCCGCTGGAGCAGTTGAAGCTCGAGGAGCGACGCGACACCGAGGGCGAGACGCTGTTCGCGATCTACCACTCGCACGTGGCGTCGGAGGCGCGGCCGTCGCAGACCGACGTGAATATGGCGTTCTGGCCTCCGGGCGAGACGAATGGCAACCAGATGTATCCGGAGACGCTCTACATCGTCGTCTCGCTGGCGGACGAGACGACGCCCGATCGCGTTGTCCGCGCCTTCCACATCGTGCCCGCGGACGCCTACCTGGATTGCCTCGAAGAGGTCGCGGTAGAGGTCGTCTAGCACCTGATCGACTTCCCGTAGTACCTCGGCCCCTCGTGACCTCGCTGCTAGGCTGGTCGCATGGCTCCCACCGCGCCGCCGGCGTCGCTTCGCATCGGCAAGACGCTCTTCAAGTGGGGCACGCGCACGTACGTGATGGGCGTGATCAACGCCGCGCCGGACTCCTTCTCGGGCGACGGACTGCTCGATGCCGCTCTCGCCGCGGAGCGGGTGTGCGTGATGGTTGAGGCGGGTGCGGAGCTGATTGATGTTGGCGCGGAGTCGATGCGGCCGGACGCAGGCACGGTCGATGCTGGCGAAGAGTGGGCGCGGCTCGGGCCGGTGCTGAGCGCCGTGCGCGATGCCGTTGATGTGCCGCTGAGCGTCGACACGGTGAAGGCGCAGGTCGCCGAGCGTGCGCTCGATGCGGGCGCCGACGCAGTGAACGACTTCAATGGCCTGCGCGAGGATTCGCAGATGGCGTCGGTGATCGCCCGCCGCGGTTGTGCGGCGATCTTGATGCACAACCAGCGTGGGCGAAGCAGTTCGAGCGACGTGATCGCCGACATCAGTGTAGGGCTGGAAGAGAGCCTGCGGATCGCGGAGCGGGCGGGCATCGACCACGAGTTGCTGATCCTCGACCCGGGTCTTGGCTTCGGCTGGGAGGTCGGGCAGAACCTGGAACTGCTGGCGCGCGTGGGGGCGCTGCGGCGGCTCGGGCGACCGCTACTGATCGGGACCTCGCGAAAGTCGACGATCGGCGCGCTGCTGAACCGGCCGGAGGGCGACCGGGTGTGGGGCACGGTAGCGACGGTCGCGCTGGCCGTCGAGGCGGGCATCGACATCGTGCGCGTGCATGACGTGGAGCAGATGGTCGCGGTTGTCCGGTTCCCCGATGCGGCGGTACGCCTGCCGGGCGAGACGCTGTGACCGGCGCGGGCGAGCGCCGCGTCTGGCTGGCGCTCGGCGCGAACTTCGGTGCCCGCGTCGCGAACCTCCGAGGCGGCCTCGATGGGCTTGTCGCCGGCGGCGTGGCGATCGATGCGGTCTCGTCCGTCTACGACACGCCCGCGTGGCCTACGGGCGAAGGCGAGCCGCGCTACGCGAACATCGCGGCGAGCGGCGCGACGGGGCTGACGCCCCACGCGCTCCTGCGATTAGCGAAGCAGATCGAGGTGGCGACGGGCCGGAACCTCGATGCCCCTCGCAATAGTGCGAGGCCGCTGGATGTCGACATTCTCGCGATTGAGGGTGAGCTGCTGACAGCGCCCGACCTTGAGGTGCCGCATGTGCGGATGCACGAGCGGGCGTTTGTGCTGATGCCGTTGCTGGAGATCGCGCCTCGGTTCGTGCACCCGCGATTGGGGCGGACGGCTTCGGAACTACTCGGCCCCCTCGATCGGGACGACATCGCGGTGATCGAGCTGCCGGGGTGGTGGCGCGCCGGGGAGTAGCGTGCGACAGCGCCGCGCTGTTCTTCTGGATGGAATCCGCCCACCCACCCGTAAGAAGCGGAGGCTTCGCCCCTTGCCCCCCTCGAAGCCTCGCTTTGATCGTCGGATCGGAGCTGGCGTTGGAGTTGGCTTGGGATTTGGAGCTGGACGCTGTGCGCTTCGCGCGCTAGCTGGTAGGAGTCTCTGTCTCAGTGGGTGGTGCGGCCGGCGGTTCTGCGCTGGTGATGTCCAGGTCCTCTTCCCACTCGGTTGTAGCCATCGTGTAGCCGACCCAGAAGGCGAGCGCGGCGACGATGCCGAGGCCGGCGGCGACCGGGACGGCGATCGCCATGTAGGAGCGGCGGGCCATGCCGATCAGCACGAGGAAGACGGAGAGGCCGGCACCGCCCATCAGCGCCTGACCGAGCTGGCGAGACTGATCGACGTTCATGACGCGGTGTCCGCCGCCTCGGTCTCCATCTCGCGTCGCAGATCCGGAGGTAGCAGGTTCGGGATGCCGTCGGTGATTGGGTACGTCTCGTCGCATGTGGCGCAGTGCAGGGAGCCCTCGATCACCTCGTCGTCCTCTTCGCGGTCGACGGTGAGCGTCAGTTCGTGCTTGCAGACGGGGCACGCGAGGATGTCCATCAGGTCGCGTCGCATGTGGGTCTCCTCCCGCCGCAGGGAGCGGCCTAGTAGACTCAGACTCTCTCAGATTGGCTCGCGAGGCAAACTGCTGTGACCGACCGTATCCCGCTCCAGCGTTCCGTGGCGGTGGTGGGCGACGAGATGATCGTCGTGAAGCCGTCCGGCCGGTTCTTCGTGCCGATGATTCAGGTAGCGATCACCGGCGGCGCGGTCCTGCTGATCATCTGGCTGCTGAACAACAACGGCTCTATCATCGTGATGATGCTGGCGTTGCTCGTGGCGATGCTGCTGGGGCCGGTCGCGGTGCTGGGGTTCGTCTACAACTTCGCGGGCAGTGCCGTGATCATCGACCGCACGAAGCAGTCGGTGACGCTGCAGCAGGGCTTCCTCGGCCTCGGCATCGGCACCGCCGAACTGGTGCCGTTCTCACGTATCGGCTCGATCGAGGTGGCGGGCGACGCCGACGAGGAGTTGAGCAGCGGTGAGCTGCAGGACGTCGTGCACTGGGATCTGCTGATCGTGAAGGACAACGAGAAAGTCATGGAGATCGGCACCATCACCTCGCTGCGCCAGTTCGCCGGCGAGGGGCTGGAGCGTGCAAACCGGCTTGCTCGCGCCATTGCCGAGATGACCGAAGCGACCGCCGTCGAAGCGGTCTCCGAGGGGAACGATGAACCGATCGAGGCCGAGCCGGCCGTCGTCGCGCCTCGGCGGCGGGTCGAGCGCGGGGACCGCCGTCCGGTGCCGGGTCGGGCGGACGCAGTGGAGGAGGACGTCATGGATCGCGCGGTTGAGGTGATGGGTGAGGCGCGCACGATCGCGGTCGTCGGTGTCTCAGAGAGTCCCTCGCGTGACTCGCACGACGTCGCGCGTTACCTGATCGAGGCGGGCTATGAGGTCTACCTCGTGAATCCGACCCTCGATCAGGAAGTGCTGGGGCGGCGCGTCTACGACAGCGTTCAGGAATTGCCGGAAGCGGTCGATATTGTTGACGTGTTCCGGAGATCCGAGCACGTGTCTCCGGTCGTCGATGACGCGATCGAGGCCGGTGCGAAGGTTGTCTGGATGCAGCTCGGGATCGTGAACGAGGAGGCCGCCGAACGGGCACGCGAGGCGGGCCTTGAGGTGGTGATGGATCGCTGCACAAAGATTGAGCATCGACGTCTGCTGGCGGAGGCATAGCCCGCAACCGGCCCCGTCTGGCCCTCAAGAATGTCCGTGCTACACTCGCCCTCTGGCACCCTCACAAGGGTGTGATCCCGATAGAGGGAGACCAATCGGGTGACCCCGAGCCTCCGGGAAAAATGCGGCGTCTTTGGCGTCTACGCCCCTACTGAGGACGTAGCTCGCCTCACCTTCTTTGGACTGTTTGCACTCCAACACCGTGGCCAGGAGTCGGCGGGTATCGCCACGACCGACGGCGAAGAGCTCTACCTGCACGCCGAGATGGGGCTGGTGACTTCCGTCTTCACCGAGGACGTGCTGCTCAACCTTCCCGGCCGGTCCGCGATCGGGCATACGCGTTACTCCACCACCGGTTCGAGCGTGGAGGAGAACTGCCAGCCGCTGCTCGTGAACGGCCCACCGCTGGGTGGTGACAACACCGGCGAACTGATGCTCGCGCACAACGGCAACATCGTGAACGCTGGCGAACTGCGCGACGAGTTGATCGGCCGGGGCATCGACTTCACGACCACGACCGATTCCGAGGTCCTGGCGCAGCTGATTGCCACTGCGCCCGGAGAGACGTGGGAAGAGCGTTTCACCGTGATGATGGGGGCCGCCGAGGGCGCATACTCGCTGGCTGTGCTCACTCGCGAGGCGGTGTTCGCCGTCCGCGACCCGCGCGGCATCCGCCCGCTCTGCATTGGCAAGCTCGACAGCGGCTACGTCGTCGCCTCGGAGACCTGCGCGCTCGACCACATTGGCGCGGAGTACGTGCGCGACATCGAACCGGGCGAGGTGGTGCGGCTCGACCATGCCGGCGTGACCCCGACCTTCCCGCTGGGCACACAGCCGAAGCAACCGGCGATGTGCGTCTTCGAGTACATTTACTTCGCGCGACCGGACAGCGAGCTCTCCGGCGAGCTGCTGCACACCGCCCGCGTGCGCATGGGCCGCGAGCTGGCGCGCGAGCACCCGGCGGAGGCCGACCTGGTGATTGGTGTCCCGGACGGCGGCACACGCGGCGCGATCGGTTACTCGCTGGAATCGGGCATCCCATACGCGGAAGGCCTGATCCAGAATCGCTACGTCGGCCGCACCTTCATTCAGCCGGACCAGCGGCTGCGCGAACTGGGCGTGGGGATGAAGCTCAACCCGCTGCGCGCGCTGCTGGAGGGCAAGCGCCTGGTGGTCGTGGAGGACTCGATCGTGCGCGGCACGACGAAGCGGCAGGTGGTCGCGATGCTGCGCAAGGCGGGCGCGACCGAGGTGCATGTACGCGTGCACTCGCCGCAGGTGCAATCCCCCTGCTTCTACGGCATCGACATGGCGACCCGCAGCGAGCTGATCGCTGCGGGTCGCCATGTCGACGAGGTGCGTCAGGAGATCGACGCCGACTCGCTCGGGTACCTCTCGATTGGTGGTCTGATCGCCGCGACGAAGCGGCCCGAGGACTCGATGTGCTTTGGCTGCCTCTCGGGCTCCTATCCCGGCCCGGTGCCGCTGGAGCTCGATAAGCTCTCGCTCGAACCCGTTGACTCCCCCGAACGTGCGACGGTGCCAGCGGCCCTCGGAGGGTCCTGAGCCGGTGGACGGCTCTCTTGCAGCGGGGTGCAGGAGGGACGAAGGTACGCAGGCCCCGACTCCCCCCGGCCGTGAGGCAACGATGAATACACAGGCCCAGTCATGACGGGCGATCGTTCAGGCGACCGGTCCGTCACCTACCTCGACTCCGGCGTCGATATCGACGCTGCCGACGCAACTGTCGCGCGCTACCGCGACATCGCGAATCGCACAGCGAGGCCGGAGGTGCTGTCCGGCGTCGGCCCATTCGCCGGGCTGTTCAAGCTCGCCGGCTACCGCGACCCCGTACTGGCATCGAGCGCCGACGGCGTGGGCACCAAGCTGCTGATCGGGGCGGCGTTGGGTCGCTACGACACGGTCGGGCGCGACCTGGTGAACCACTGTGCTAACGACATTCTGCCTGCCGGTGCTGAACCGCTCTTCTTCATGGACTACCTCGCGACCGCCGACCTCTCGCAGGACGCGCGCGTGGAGGTGGTCGGTGGCGTCGGCGCGGCCTGCGAGGAGCTGGGCATCGCGCTGATCGGTGGCGAGACCGCAGACTTGCCGGACATCTACCTCCCGGGCGTCTTCGACCTCGCTGGCTTCATCGTCGGCGTCGTCGAGCGTGACGAGGCGATCGACAACGCGAAGCTCACTGCGGGGGACGCGCTGATCGCGTTGCCATCGACCGGCCTGCAGACGAATGGCTACTCGCTGGTGCGCGAGGTCTGGGGCATCGGCAAGGGGCTGGGTGCGGACCATAACCGCCAGGTACTGGAGACGAGCTACGAGGAGCTGGGCGGGACGCTGGGCGATGCCCTGCTGGCGGTGCACGGCTGCTTCCTCGAACAACTGAAGCCGCTGTTGTCGCGCATCCACGCGATCGCGCACATCACGGGCGGCGGCATCCCCGGTAATCTCTCGCGCATCTTCGAAGGTGACCTCGGCGCGACTGTCGACCCCTCGACGTGGGAAGTGCCGGCGCTGTTCGACCTGATCCAGCGCACGGGCAATGTGGCGGCCGGCGAGATGTGGCGCGCTTTCAACATGGGCGCGGGGCTGATCTTCGCCGTCGACGCGGCCGATGCCGAAAGCGTGGTGGCGGAGCTGGACGGCGCGTGGCGCATCGGCGAGGTCGTGCCGCGGTCCGGCGACGAAGCCGTCGTCCAGGGGCTCAAGGACTAGCGATGTATGCCCTGCTGGCCGGTTATACGGAGCAGTTCGACGACTTCGCTCGCGGGCTGCTGGAGCTCGGCTGGGAGCTGTTGGCGACGAGCGGCACGCACCGCACGCTGACCGAGGCGGGGCTGCCGGTGACCTCCGTGGCCGAGCTGACGGGCAGCCCGGAGATGCTGGGCGGGCGCGTGCGCACGCTGCACCCGACCGTGCACGGCGGCATCCTCTTCCGTCGCGGGCTCGCCGAGGACGAGAGTGACGTCGCGACGCACGAGCTGCCCACGATCGACCTCGTGGCCTGCAACCTTTACCCCTTCGAGCAGACCGTCGCCGGCGACAACGTTGCCCTGGCCGACGCGCTGGAGCAGATCGACATCGGTGGCGTCGCGTTGCTACGGGCCGCCGCGAAGAACCATAGCGCTGTGATCCCGCTGGTCGCCCCGGCCGACTACGCCTCGGTACTCGCGGCGCTGCAGGGTGGGGGACTGAGCGAGGAAGCGCGACGCGAGCTGGCGGCGAAGACCTTCGCGCTCACTGCGCGCTACGACTCGATGGTGGCGGACTATCTGCGCGGCGATGCGACTGCGCTGCCGGAGCAACTGACGCTCGCCATGACACGCCGCGAGGAGCTGCGGTACGGAGAGAATCCGCACCAGCGAGGTGCGTTCTACACGCTCGATGCCGTGCATTCACCGGTCGAGGGCGTCGGTGCCTACGAGCAGCATCACGGGCTCGGGCTCTCGTACGTGAACATCCTCGATGCCGGCGCGGCGCTCGATCTCGTCGCGGAGTTCGACGAGCCCGCGGTGGCGATCATCAAGCACACGAACCCCGCCTGCTTCGCGACCGGGGACGAGGAGACCGCCGCACTCTATGAACGTGCGTTGAACGCAGGCGACAACGTCTCCGCGTACGGCGGCATCGTGGCCTCGAACCGGCCGATCGACATGGCTTACGCGACGGCGCTGCGTGACGTGCGCGACCCGGACGGCGGCCAGCGCATGCGCTTCGACATCATGATCGCGCCGGGCGCGACGGATGATGGGCTGGCGCACCTGAAGAAGAAGTCGAAGGACCTGCGCATCCTCACCGCTCCGGTGGGCGACCCGCTCTCGCCTCGCCTCGACTTCCGCGCCGTGCGCGGCGGGGTGGCCGTGCAGGATGCTGACCTCTCCGTCGAGACGGCGTTCGAGGTGGTGAGCGATCGTCAGCCGAGCCCGGCGGAACTGGCCGACCTGCGCATCGCGTGGGTGGTGTGCAAGCACGTGAAGTCGAACGCGGTGGCCTTCGTGAAGGATGGCGTGCTGCTCGGCATGGGCGCGGGGCAGCCGAATCGCGTCGGCAGCGCACGACTCGCGGCCGAGGTGGCTGGCGAGGCGGCCCGTGGTGCCGTGGCGGCGACCGATGCCTACATCCCGTTCCCCGACACGATCGAGGTGTGCGCGGAGGTGGGCGTGACCTGCGTGATGCACACCGGCGGGTCGATCCGCGACGAGAACTCGATCGAGACCGCCGATCGGCTATCGGTCTCGCTGCTGACCACCGGCGTGAGGCACTTCCGCCACTAGGGTGACGCCCCGCGTTGCCGCGCGACTCTGCGTTACGCTGACTCCATGGCCACGGTTGATCTTGTGATCCCCGTCTACAACGAAGAGCAGGTGCTCGCGCAGTCGGTCGCGACCGTGCTTGAGTGGTGCGACGGGCACCCAGAGCACGAGTGGCGCGTCCTCGTCGCGAACAACGCCTCCACCGACGGCACGCTCGCGCTCGCTCGTGGGCTCGAGCAAGAGCAGCCGGGCCGCGTCGCCGTGCTCGACGTGCCGGTGAAGGGTCGGGGGATCGCGTTGCGGACGGCGTGGCTGACCTCCGAGGCCGATGTCAGCGCGTACATGGACGTCGACCTCGCCTCGGACCTCGCGCACCTGCCTGACCTCGTTGACCCGGTTGCCGCGGGCGAGGCCGACCTCTCGTTCGGGTCGCGACTGGCGGCGCAGTCGGAGACGCAACGCGGCCTTTTCCGCGAGACACTCTCGCGCGGATATGTGCTGATCCTGAACACGGTGCTGCGGCTGCGGGTCTCCGATGCTCAGTGTGGGTTCAAGGCGATCAGCCGCGAGGCGGCTAGGGCGATCATCCCGCTTGTTCGCGACAAGAAATGGTTCTTTGACACGGAGCTCTTGTGGGTCGCTCAGCGCAACGGCTACCGGCTACGCGAGGTCCCGGTGAGGTGGGTCGATGACCCCGACAGCAGCGTCGCGATCGTGAGCACGGTGCTCGATGATCTGCGTGGCGTCTGGCGCCTGCGCGCCGGTTCGGTGCCTCGTGTGGCGCGCGGGCCGGAGGCATCGGGGCGCGGTGGGGCGTGATCGTCATCCGTGAGACGTTCGTGATTCCTTGACGCTACTATGGGTCGGGGCTAGCATCGGCCCGCTTGTGACAGGGGTCACGCCCGGTCCGCGCACCAGCCTGTGAATTGCTGCCGCTCGCGAGGTTCCGTTCTTGATCTTCGGTGAAGTCGGCGAAGCGCTGGAACTGATCGGGGTGTTTGTCACCCTCTTCGGTTCGCTGGCGATCATGGTCATGCTTGGCAAGTGGTGGGAAACCTAGGGGCTGCGGGTCCCTCGGGATCCCTCTGGACGTAGTTGAGGAAGATGCATGGCGACGAGTGAACGTCCGGGAGGCCGTAGCGTCAGCGACCGCGTCTACGACGCCGTCTTCCACAGCTATTTCTGGCGTTCGATCTTCCGTTCCGGGTACCCGAACACCCCGCGCAACCAGATGCTGGCTGTCGCGACGAACGTCTTCCTGCACCTGCACCCGACGCGCATTCATCGCACACACGTCCGCATCACGCACACCTTCTGCCTGGGCGGACTGTCCTTCTTCCTCTTCCTCGGACTAACGCTCACCGGCGTGTTGCTGATGTTCTACTATGTGCCGTCGATTGAGCGTGCGTACTCGGACATGCAGGCGCTGGACACCGATGTGCGCTTCGGGATGCTGATGCGCAACATTCATCGTTGGATGGCGCACGGCATGGTGCTGACCGTCTTCATGCACATGATGAGAGTCTTCTACACCGGCGCGTACAAGCCGCCGCGTGAGTTCAACTGGACCGTCGGTGTCGTACTACTCGTGCTGACGCTGCTGCTCTCCTTCACCGGCTACCTGCTGCCGTGGGATGAACTGGCGTTCTGGGCAATCACCGTCGGTACCAACATGGTCGGCTCCGCCCCGATCCTCGGTGAGCCGAACCGTTTCGTGCTGATCGGTGGCTTCGATGTCGGCGCCGCCGCCCTGATTCGCTTCTACACGCTGCACGTGATTGGACTGCCGCTGATGGCGGCGATCTTCATGACCGTGCACTTCTGGCGCATCCGCCGTGACGGCGGACTGGCTCGACCGCTGTAGGGCAGGGACAGATATGGTCGCCGGCACACAGGCCGCCGCACAGTCGCCAACCGTCCGTCAGCGGGCCCGCCGTCAGCGCGAGGAAGAACTGCTCGTCTGGCCGGATCTCGTCTTCATCGAGTTCATCGCGGCGCTCGTCTTCGGCCTCACCTTCACGATTCTCGGCATCCTGATCAACGCGCCGTTGCAGGATCGAGCGAACCCGGCGAACACGCCGAACCCGTCGAAAGCACCGTGGTACTTCCTCAACCTGCAGGAACTACTGCTGCACATGCACCCGGCACTGGCCGGCGTGATCGTGCCGACGATCGCCCTGATCGCGCTGGGCGCGATTCCTTACTTCGACAGCGACAACGAGTCGCAGGGCGAGTGGCTCTCGACGCCTCGAGCGTGGACGATGACCTGGATCGGCGCAATCGTCGGTACCGTCGGCACAGTGCTACTGGTCCTGTGGGACGGTGGCAAGCACGTCGTGCTGTGGGCGCGGCTGACCGGCAACGAGGTCTCGGACTGGCCGGAGAAGCTGAACTGGCTGCGCAGCGCGCGAGCGCTCCAGAACGACATCAACTGGCCGGACTGGACGCTGGACGTTCCGCTGGGGTCGAAGGTGCTGCGCACCGACCTGATCGGGTTGCCGGCAGTCGACCTCGACGTGAACCTACCCGCCGTTCTGATAGAGCAGATCATCCCGACATCGCTGATGATCGGACTGCCCGTGCTGCTCTCCGGGGTGCTCTGGAGAATGGGCATCGCGAAGACGCGGCGCGACCACATGATCGTGCAGTTCTCCGGATTCATCGCCGTATTCCTGACGTTGACGATTATCGGCACTTTCTTCCGCGGCCTCGGCATGGAGCTGTTCTGGTTCTGGGAGGTCACTCCGGCAGAGTCCTAGGACTCTGCCGGGTGGGCGATCGAGGTGATCGAATTGACCATGGTGCAGGGAGCATCTGAGTGACGAGCGAAACCAGCGAGCCGGCAGAGGTGACGGAGGGGCAGAGCCCCGCCGAAGCTTCCGACGCGTGGCGTCAGGCACTGACCACTCGCCGCACGCTGCAGCGTGACGGCCAGGGCGTTCCGGGCGCACAGGCGACCCGCATCCCGGAGGACGTCTCCCGACGTTCTTTCATCCTCGGCTCGTTCTGGACCGGCCTCGGCGTCTCGCTGCTCGGTGGCGTTGGCATTCTGCTGGACTTCCTCTACCCGCGAAACGTGAAGGGCTTCGGCGGCCCGGTACCGGCAGGCAAGCTGAGCGACTTCGCGGCTGGTGGCGAGCCAAAGCACTTCCCGATCGGCCAGTTCTGGATGGTCCACCTCGATCCCGGCGAGACCCGAGTTGGCGGCAGCGGCGGCGGTGAAGGGCTGATGGCGATGTGGCATCGCTGCCCGCACCTGGGCTGCACCGTCCCGTGGCGCTCCGGCTTCACTTATGACAGCGACGAGGGCTGGTTCCGCTGCCCCTGCCACGGATCGACGTTCACGAAGGCCGGTATCCGAGTCTTTGGGCCGGCCCCTCGCTCGCTGGACACGATGAAAATCGATGTCGATGCCTCCGGCAACATCACCGTCCAAACAGGTGACCGCACGCCCGGGGGGCCAGACAACCCCCAGCGCGCGCAGCGCTTCTAGCCTCGGATTGGTGACGACATGAATACCGGCAAGCAGGTCAACGCAATGATCGGCCTGCTCTTCCTGACGCTGCTGGTCCTCGGCGCCTACACCATCAACGAAGGCAACCGTCAGGACGAAGCGACCGAGGAGGTCACGGAGCGCAACGCCGGGCGTGGCGCGAAGCTCTACGTGCTGAACTGCCGCGGTTGCCATGGCCTCGAAGGGCTGGGGCCTGAAGGCGACCCCTTCGGCGTCGGGCCGAAGCTGAACTCGACCGCCTTCCTCATACTGACCGACCACAACGAGTTCGGCGTTGAAGCGACGGCGCTCGGTGAGGCGAAGGGCATCCAGGACTTCCTTTTCGACACGATCGCCTGCGGCCGCCGAGACACGTTCATGCCCAAGTGGTCGGAGCGCTTCGGTGGTCCGCTCTCTGACCAGCAGATCAGCAACATCGTCACGATGATCACGAACGGCCGCTGGGATCTCGTCGAAGAAGAGGCCCACCACGCTGATGAGGCCGCGGGCCTGACCGAGGATGAGATCCGCGCGGTTATGATCTCGGATCCCTCCACGCTGGCGATCACGAGCTCCAACTGCGGGCAGTACGCCGGCGCGGCCGCGCAAGAATTCCGCAGCCGCGACCCGTTCTCCGACGCAGCGCCTGTGGCGGCAGCGACGGCTGAGGCGACCGCAGCAGCGACCCAGGCACCGGCACCGTCCGACGGCCCGGTCGTGGTGGCCGCGATGAGCGAGTGGGCGATCAGCTCCGATGCCAGCGCCGACGCGAACGGCGTCACCTTCCGGGTCGCGAACGACGGCGCGATTGCACACGAGTTCGTCGTCGTGAAAAGCGATCTCGGAGCGACAGAGTTGCCGACGGCTGGCGGGGTCGCCGATGAGTCGCAGGTGGAGGTAGTCGGTCGCATCGACCAGTACGCTGGCGGCGAGACTCGCGAGGCGACGTTCAACCTCGCTGCGGGGAACTACCTGCTGATCTGCAACCTGCCGGCACACTACCAGCTGGGCATGACCACGACCTTCACGGCCAACTAACGGACCAATCAACGTCAGGGGCAGCGCTCGTCGTTGCATTTCGGAGGGACAGAGAAGCTATGGCAGCAGAGACCGGCAAGCGTTACCGCTGTCCGTCATGCGGCGCTGAGTTCATCGTGACCCGTGGCGGCGAAGGTGTCCTTCGCTGCGGCGGCGAAGAACTCGAACAGCTGTAAGGGGCAGGTAATGGCAGTTGCACTTGGCAAACGCTACAAGGACGAGCAGTCGAACATCGAGGTGCTCTGCATCAAGCCCGGTGATTGCGAGCTGAACGTCGATGAGCGCCCGATGGAGGAATTGCAGCCCAAGGTGCTGCCCTCCGCGGACTAACTGATTCGGAACCTCTGCGACCGCAGAGAATCAACATACGGCCGCATTTGCGGCCGTATTGCTTGCCTGACGACAGCAACGCGGGAAGCCCGCCGATTGACGGCCCCCGAACGCTCGCCTACGATCCCAATCGCGCGCTGAGAGCGCGCTTCTCATTCGAAGATGCCTCTGGAGGACCCGTGTCGGAAGTCTACGTCGGTGAAGGAGAATCGCTCGACTCTGCACTGAAGCGCTTCAACAAGCGTGTGCAGGCCGAGGGCCTCCTGACCGACGCGCGGCGGCATGAATACTACGAGAAGCCTTCCGAGCGTCGCAAGAAGAAGGAAGCGGCCCGCAAGCGGAAATTGCGGAAGCTTGAGCGCAAGGCTGAGCAGCGAGTGCGACGCTAGCGAAGACCCCGGCTCCGCCGGGGTTTGTGCTTGAGGCCGATCACTCCGGAAGAGGGCGAAGCGTGTCGATCGTCGAGACCATCCACTCGGAGATGACGGCGGCCATGAAGTCGGGCGACACCACCCGTCGCGACGCCATGCGACTGCTGATCGCCTCCTTCAACAACGCGCGTATCGAACTCGGCCACGACCTGAGCGATGATGAGGCCGTGACGACGCTGCAACGAGAGGCGAAGCAGCGACGCGACTCGATCGAGGCCTACCGGGACGGTGGCCGCGATGACCTGGCTTCCGCCGAGCAGCAGGAGCTCGATGTGATCAGTACCTTCCTGCCCGCCGGCCTGACTGAGGATGAAGTTGCCTCGCTTGTCGGTGAGGTGATCGCGGAGGTCGGCGCAGCGAATCCCGGCGACGTGGGCAAGGTGATGAAGCCGCTGATGGAGCGCATCGCCGGTCGCGCCGATGGTAAGCGCGTGAGTGAACTGGTCCGCGAGCAGCTCGCCGCCGGTTAGTCCGGTGACCGGGCTGCAGCAGCTCTGATGGCTACCCGAACACCCGATCAGCCCGGCGGCACGCTGCGTTTTGGACGCAATGTGGCCGCAACCTTCGGCGTGCTGTTGGCGCTGGGAGTTTTCGCCGCGCTCTTCCCATGGTTCCCGCGAGAGGCCCGACTCGACCTCGGCTCAACCGCATCGCGCACGATCGTCGCGCCGAACGACGGGAGCTACGAGTCGGCGCTACAGACCGAGGCCCGACGCGAGCAGCGCGCGGTCACGGTGCCGGACGTGCTGGTTCACGACCCGAGTATTGGTGACGGCCGCCTCAGCGAGCTGGAGCTACAGCTTGATGCGATCGCGGCGATTCGCGGCGATGTTGGGGTTTCGGCCTCGGCGCGTGAGTCGGCGCTGTTAGAGGTCGATGGTCTCTCGCTCTCGGATCGTGCAGCGGCCGTGATCGCCAGCGTCAGCGACTCGCGATGGAGCGCGCTCGCCGGCGAGTTGAGGTCGAAGCTCGAACGCACCCTCGCGATCGCGATTACCGAGGATGGTGTCGCGGCTGCGCGGCAACGGATGCGTGAGCTGCTGACGCCGCTGCTCAGTAGCGATGAAGCGCTGGCGCTCGGCGAACTCGCCGACCCGTTGATCGTCGCGACGCAGGTGGTCGATGTCGAACGCACACAGACGGAACGTGACAAGGCGCGCGCATCGCAGCCGCCGGTCGTGGTCTCGCTGGTGCGCGGCGAGCCGATCGTGGTGAAGGACGATGTGCTGACCGCCGAGGACATCGAACAGCTCGATGCCTTTGATCTGCGGTCGAGTGACATCGAGTTGATGCTGGTGGCTGCGACGGCGCTGCTGGCCGCGATGGTCGGGGCGGCGGGTGGCGGGTACCTCTTCATCGCGCAGCCACGGGCAGCCGGCAGCGCGCGCAGACTGTTGCTGCTCGGGTTAATGCTTGTCGTACCGGCGGCGGCGGCGAAGTTCGGCTTTGCGTTGTTGCTGCCCGACCTCGATCGCCACTTCTTCGCGTACACTCTGCCGATGGCGGCCGCCCCGATCGCGGCTGCGGTACTGCTGGACCTCACCTCGGCGCTTTTCGTGACAGTGGTGGTTGCGACGGTTGCGGCCTTCGTGACGCTCTACGTACCGGACGCAGACCTCGCGCGCGGTGAAGCGGCCAGAATGTGGCTCGCAGTGACCGCAGGGTCGTTCGCCGGTATCGCTGTCGCGGCGCAGGCGGAGCGGCTGCAGCGCTACCTCGCTGCGGGCTTCGCGTCCGCGCTGGCGATCGGCGCCGCTCTGCTGCTGTTCTGGCTGCTCGACGGTGATCGTCGGGCGGTCGACCTGATCTGGATGGGGGGTGCGGCGGCGACCGGTGGCATCCTGGCGGCGATGATCGCGGTCGGTGCGTTCGTGCTGCTCAGTCGCCCCTTCGGGATCATCACGCGCGTGGAGCTGATGGAGCTGGCGCAGCTCAACCACAGGCTGCTGCGGCGATTGCAGGACGAGGCCCCGGGGACCTTCCAGCACTCGGTTCTCGTCGGCAACCTCGCGGAGCGCGCCGCCGACCACATTGGGGTCGACCCGCTGCTCGTGCGTATCGGCGCCTACTACCACGACGTGGGCAAGCTGGTGGGGCCGGAGTTCTTCTACGAGAACCTCGGTGACGCGGACAACCCGCACGATGGGCTGGACCCGCTGCAGAGCACGCGCGTGATCCATCAGCATGTCACCGGCGGCGTCGAGATCGCGCGACGCGAGGGGCTGCCCGAGGCGATCGTACAGTTCATCGCGCAGCACCACGGCACGCGGCTGATGACCTACTTCTACCGCCGCGCGGCGGAGAGCGATGCGGACATCGACCCGGAGATCTTTCGCTACGACGGACCGAAGCCGCAGTCACGCGAGACGGCGCTCGTGATGCTCGCCGACTCCTCGGAGGCCGCGGTGCGCGCCGACCCCGATCGCTCCGCAGAGCACATCAGCGAGGTGATCGAGGAGATCATTCGCGAGCGCGTGGAGGAGGGGCAGTTCGACGAGTGTGACCTCTCGCTGCGCGACCTGCGGGTGATCGCCGACTCGTTCGGCTCGGCCCTCAACGCGGTCTACCACCCGCGGGTGGAGTACCCGGATCCGACGGACCACGAACTCGCGGAGCGGTCCGCCGGCACGGCGACATCGAGCGACGACGACGAGGATGACGATGTGCCCGAGGGGCCGCCGCTGGCGATGCCGGAGACCACGATCCCGTCCGCGACGGCGAGCGCGGCCGGCGTGCTGCCGGAAGAGGCCACCGAGGACGACGCGTAGCGGGTTCGGACGCGGCTGCACCGCGCTGTGTTCTGGATGGAACCCGCCCACCCACCCGTAGGAAGCGGGGGTTTTTCCCGCCTGCGCCCCCCTCGACTGGATGGAGACGGAAGGCCGGCGCGTGTTGCGGACGGCCGGGGTTCGACGGCTGGGCCTCGGACAGGTGGTGCGATGGCTGTTCTGGACGCCGCTTACAACGCAACGATATGGTTGCTATACTTAATGCAATCAAATGGCTGCGAAAAAAATGGACTCCCTATGAACGTCGGTGATGTGATCGAGCACGAGATGGTGTTGCCATCGACGAAGACCGAGGCTTGGGAGGCGCTCACGACGGCGGAAGGGCTCTCTGGATGGTGGTCTGAGAGCGTCGAGATCGATCTGCGCCCGGGTGGTGCGATTTCATTCGACATGGGTGGCCACGGGTTGCATCCGGCCCGCGTCGAGGCGGTGGAGCCGGAGCAGCGATTCGTGATGTCGTGGCGTCTGTTCCAGCGCGAAGAGGGTGCGGACGCGGTCCCCGAGCTGACCAGCGAGGTGGAGTTCCGGCTGGAAGACCATCCGATGGGTATGTTGCTCAAGCTGCGCGAGCCCGGATTCGCGGCACTTCCAGAAGCGCTGTCGGCGATGACGCTGTACAAGAACGAATTCGGTTGGGACGACGATGCGCTCCCGCGCCTGCGATGTTACCTGAAGAAGGGTGCGCGGGTGGCTCGCCAGTGAACGCCGCGCAGGCGAGCGAGGTCTTTCGAGCGCTGGGTGACCCCACGCGACTCAAGGTGCTTGAGCTACTCGGCACGGGCGGGCGCTCCACCGCAACGGGGCTGGCCGAGCGCCTCCCGATCACACGGCAGGGCATCTCCAAGCACATCGTGGTACTACGTCAGGCCGGACTGGTGGAGAGCGAACCGCAGGGGCGAGCGGTGCTGTACGGCGTTCGTCCCGATGTGCTGACCGATGCCGCGCGGTGGTTGGATCGGGCAGGCGCGGCATGGGACGCGCGCCTTGCTCGCCTTCGCGATCACCTCGCCCAGGGCCCCGGTCGAGGGTAGTCGGGCCGCTCGCTATACTCGGCTCTGAGCTCGACTCTCCCCCTTCTGGAGTCGCCGATGCGCGCAGCGGTGGTCGTCTTTCCCGGCACCTGGAGTGATGGCGACTGCATCTATGCCCTCGGTCGGCTCGGCGTGGAGACGCGGCGGGTCTGGCACACCGAGACGGAGATCGCGCCTGACGAGCTGGTCGTGCTGCCCGGCGGATTCTCGTATGGCGATTACCTGCGCTGCGGCTCGCTGGCTCGCTTCTCGCCGGTGATGGCGGCCGTCCGCGCCCACGCGGATGCGGGCGGGCTGGTGATCGGGATCTGCAACGGCTTCCAGGTGCTGTGCGAAGCCGGGCTGCTGCCCGGTGTGCTGATGCGTAACGACTCGCTCCAGTTCCGCTGCCAGGACATCAACCTCGCACCCGCCCAGCACGAATCCCCGTTCACCAGCGCGATCGCAGCTGGCAGCATCCTGCGCATGCCGGTCTCCCACGGCGAAGGCAACTACTACGCCGACAACGCGACGCTCGATGCCCTCGAAGCGGCGGGCCGCGTCGCCTTCCGCTACTGCGACGACGACGGCAATGCGACGCCCGAGGCGAATCCGAACGGGTCGCTGCGCAACATCGCGGGCATCGTCAACGAGCGCGGCAACGTCCTCGGTATGATGCCGCACCCGGAGCGTGCCTGTGACCCACTGCTCGGCGGCACGGACGGCAACGCGATCTGGGAGTCGGTGCTTGGGGCGGTTGGAGCCAGCGCCTAGCCTGCAACCACGTCCGTGCTACGTTTGCGCTGAGGTCTAGGAGGACTGAATGTGGGGCGCTGTCTCTGACTACCCCGTGCGGTTCGATGTCGCCTACCCGGAAGGCGAGAACCGTTGGATGCTGCTGATCCGTTGGCTACTGGTGATTCCACACATGGCCGTGGTGTCCGTGCTGACGTGGGTCGCCGATGTGCTGCTGACGCTGATGCTCTTCATCCTGCTGTTCACGGCACGGTTCCCGGAGAGCATCTTCGGGTTCATGTCCGGGGCGTTGCGCTGGCAGTACAACGCGACGGCCTATCTGATGTTCCACAATCGCTACCCGCCGTTCTCGCTTGCTGGCGAGTACCCGCCGGTGACGTTCGAGGTCGATCGGCAGGAGACGTACAATCGCTGGCTGCCGTTCGTGAAGTGGCTGCTGGTCTTCCCGCACGTGGTGATCCTGGCGGCGCTGGGTTTCGCGGGCTTCGTTGTCTACTTCTTCGTGTTCTTCGCGGTGCTGGTGACCGGCAGCTACCCTCGCGGTGCCTTCGACTTCCTCGTTGGTATCGGGCGATGGACGGCGCGAGTAAGCGCATACGCGTGGCTGCTGACGGACAAGTACCCGCCCTTCTCACTGCACTGAGGCCCACCCTCGTTGGGGTGCCGCGCGGCTGGAGGTTGGGACGCAGCGTTGCCGCGTGGTGTGTTCTGGATGGAGCCCGCCCACCCGCCCGTAAGAAGCGGGGGCTTCGCCCCCTGCGCCCCCTCTAGAGCTAGGGCTTCGCTCCTCGCTTCGCTGGCTGCCGGGGCCTCGCCCGGTTGCGGGCGCTTCGTGCCGTGCGCTGATACGCTGCGTTTCTCTCCCCTTCGCATCTGTTGGCAGGCTCCCTTTCGGGAAGCAAGTAAGGTGAGCGGAGCGCGCTGAGATGACCGTCGACGACCACACGCTTGAGATGGTGGCGATGTCCCGCGCTGAGTACGCGCGACTGGTCGATATGCTCGACCGTGATCCGACCGAGGTGGAGCTGGGCATGGCCGGGGCGCTGTGGTCGGAGCACTGCGGCTACAAGCACTCGCGCCCGCTCTTCCGCCACTTCCCGACACAAGGCCCGTACGTGCTGACGAAGGTCGGCGAGGAGAACGCCGGCGCGATCGACCTCGGTGGAGGTTGGTGCGCGGTCTTCAAGATGGAGTCGCACAACCACCCCTCCGCGCTGGAGCCGTACCAGGGGGCGGCGACCGGCGTCGGCGGCATTCTGCGCGACATCTTCGCGATGGGGATGCGGCCGGTCGCGCTGCTCGACTCGCTGCGTTTCGGACCGTTGGACGATGCGCACAACCGCCACCTCTTCGGCGGCGTTGTCGGGGGCATCGGCGGCTACGGCAACTGCATCGGCGTACCGACGGTGGGTGGCGAGGTGCAGTTCGACCCCGCCTATAGCGGTAACCCGCTGGTGAATGCGATGGCGGTCGGGGTCGGGCGCATCGAGCACCTGCTTTCGGCATCGGCCAGCGGGCCGGGCAACCCGCTGCTGCTCGTCGGCGCGGATACCGGGCGGGATGGCATCCACGGCGCGACCTTCGCCTCGGTGGAGCTCGACGAGGGCTCGGGCGACCGCCGCCCGGCCGTGCAGGTGGGCGACCCCTTCACCGAAAAGCTGCTGATGGAGGCCTGCGTCGAGCTGGCCGAGCAGCACGGCGATTGGATCGAGGGGCTGCAGGACCTCGGCGCGGCAGGACTGACATCGAGCGCGGTCGAGTCGGCAGCGCGCGCCGGTACCGGCATCGATATCGACGTCGCGCTGGTGCCGCGGCGCGAACTGGAGATGTCGGCCTACGACGTGATGCTCTCCGAGTCGCAGGAGCGGATGCTCGTGATCCCGAAGGCCGAGCACCTGGACGACGTGATCGCGCTGTTCCGCCACTGGGAGTTGCATGCCGACGTGATCGGCCATGTCACCGACGATGGCATGGCGACGATTCGCGATGGCGAGACGGAGGTCGCCCGCATCCCGATCGGGGTGCTGAGCGACGCGCCGAGTTACCCGCCGGAGGCCGTGCGTTCGCCCTCGCTGGATCGTGCGCAGGCCGAAGACCTCGATGCGCTGGCGGACGTGGAGGATGCAAACGCGGCTCTGCTCGGCCTGCTTGGCTCTCAGAACATCGGCAGTCGGCACTGGATCTACCGCCAGTACGACCACCAGGTGCTGAACCAGACGGTCGTGCGGCCGGGCGGCGATGCGGCGGTCGTAGCACTGCCCGTTGATGGGGCGAACAGGTCGGCGACGCGCCGGGGCTTCGCCGTGACCACCGATGGCAACGGGCGGCTAGTGGCGCTGGAGCCGCGCATCGGCGCGCAGATTGCCGTCGCCGAGGCGGCACGCAACATCGTTGCCACCGGCGCGACCCCGGCGGCGGTCACCGACTGCCTGAACTTTGGCAACCCGGAAAAGCCGGAGGTCGGTTACGAGCTGGAGCAGTCGATCATCGGGCTCTCGGAGGCCTGCGAGGCGCAGGGCACGCCGGTCGTCTCCGGCAACGCCTCGCTCTACAACGAGACGCCCGATGCTGCGGTGCTGCCGACCCCTGCGATCGGCATGCTCGGCGTGCTCGACGACGTGACGAAGCACCTCACCCCGGCCTTCAACGAGGGTGACCGCGTCCTGTTGCTGGGCGCGTCCGTCGCGCAGCCAGCCTCGACGCTCGCGGGCAGCGAGTACCTGACGCAGCTGCTGGGCCGGCTCGCGGGGCGACCGAGTATCGACCTCGACCTTGAGACGCGAGTGCAGCGCGTGGTGCTCGATGCCCACGGCCGCGGCTTGCTGACCGCCGCGCACGACTGCTCCGATGGCGGCCTCGCCGTCACGCTTGCCGAGAGTTGCCTCGCCGCCGGGACGGGTCTCCAGGGTGCTGCGGACCTCGATCTCGGCTCGCGCCTCGACGCCGCACTCTTCGGCGAGGCGCAGTCACGTTTCCTCGTCGCGACGAGCAGCGAGGCGGACGGGCAGGCAGTGGCGGAACAGGCCTCGCAGGCTGGCGTGCCCGCCGTGTTACTCGGCACGGCGGGCGGCGATCGCATCACCCTCGGTCCGGTCGACCTCGCGCTCGAGGCCGCGCGCGACGCGTACGACGGGGCACTGGAGCGCGCGCTGGCGGGGTAGGCGCTGACTTCGCGACCGTGGGCGCCACGACCCACCAGAACATGCGTTTGACATTGTACGAACGAACGTTCTATGATCGCTACCAACTGCTGAAGTGGGTGCCGAAGGACGGCCGTCTTCTCGGATTGCACCTCACCGGCTGTCACGGCTACGCTGATCGCTCGCGAACAGACGTATCCACGACTCCCAGACTGATGGGTCGCTGACTGCCCATCCCTTTGGGACAGAGCTGGTGATAAGTGCGTTCCGAGGCGCGGGCCGCCCGCCCACTGTAGCGGGTGTCCCGGCTCCGACACGCCGAAAGGGTTCCTACCGTGAAGGTCGTGTTCTTGGAGACCGTTGAGGGTTCGGGCGCCATGGGCGACATCCGCGATGTCGCAAATGGCTACGCTCGAAATTACCTGTTGCCGCGCGGCTTTGCCGCACCGGCGACTCCGCAACTACTCGAGCGAGCTTCCGAGCTCGCAACAATCGAGGGGGAGCGGCAACGACTCGAGGACGAGCACGCGCATCAGCTTGTCGGCAAGCTTGATGATGCGACGCTCGTAATGGCCGTCAGGGTGGGAGAGCAGGGACGTCTGTACGGTTCAGTCACTAATAATGACATCGCTGAGAAGGCTGGGGAGATTCTCGGCGACGAACTGGACAGGCGTCGTGTACTGCTACCCGAGGTGATCAGGAACGTGGGGCTCTACCCCGTCACCATCCGTCTGTCGCGGAATATCACGACGGAGGTTCAGGTGGCCGTGGTCGACGCTGAGGCGCCGGAAGGCGTGGATGCGGCGGTCGAACAGTTGCTGGCCCCTCCTATGGAGGAACCGGTCGCTGTGGTCACTGAGACGGAAGTAGAGTCTGACGTCACCGATCCCGATGACGTGGCGGAGCCGGGCATTACTGATGCGACCGCCTCCGATGACGACGCCGATTCTGGCGAAGCCTCGGAGGATCTCGAAACCGCTTAGGGTCCGGCGCTGGTTAGCGGTAGCCGACCGGCACAGCTCCGACCCGAAGGCGGTTTGCCGGGTGGACGCCCCGATGGCGGGCGTACCCCAACTGGACTCCCACCGCACGATGTCTCCGCCGAAGAGGCGGTGATCGCGGCCCTGCTGCTCGACGACGACACGTACGCCCGCGTGATCCCGTTACTCAGCCCGGCCGACTTCTTCCGCGAACAGAACGCCTGGTGCTATGAGGCCGCGCTCGACCTCGCTGAACGTGGCGAGGCGGTCACCGTGCCGACGCTCGCGCACGAACTGGAGCGCGCCGGGCGGCTGGATGCTGCGGGCGGTGAACCCTACCTCGCAGAGGTCGCCGGCAAGTACTTCACCGCTGTCGGCGTCGAGGCGCACGCACGCATCATCGCCCGCGATGCGCTCTACCGACGGCTGATCGAAGCCGCCGGCGAGATCGCACGCCTGGCGTACGCGGGCGGCCCGGAACAGCGAGTCGTGATCTCGCGCGCTGAGGAATTGCTGCTCGGCATCCAGGGCGCTGAGTCGGCGGGCGACTTCAAAGCGCTACGCGATCTGCTGGACGCCTTCCTCGAAGACCCTGGCGAGGACGCGGACGGCGCGCCCGCACAGGTGCGGTCGGGCTTCATGGACCTCGACGCGGTGATCAGCGGGTTCAAGCGCGGCGACCTGATCGTGGTGGCAGCTCGCACTGGCGTCGGCAAGACTGCGCTGATGCTGAACTTCGCGCGCAACGGCGCGGTCGGCGAGAACGCGACGGTGGCCTTTTTCTCGCTCGAGATGTCGGGCGACCAGCTAGCGATGCGCCTGCTCTCTGCGGAGGCGGATGTGACGCAGGCGCGGCTGCGTCTCGGCCAGCACGGGGACGACGAAGAACGCAAGGTGATGGACGCGATCGGGCTGCTTAGCGGCTCCGCGCTCTACATCGATGACTCGGCGGTGCTCAGCGTGCCGGAGATCCGCGCGAAGTGTCGGCGGTTGCAGGCGGACCGCGGGCTCGACCTCGTCGTCGTCGACTACCTGCAGTTGCTGCACAATGCGGGACGGGCCGACACGCGAGCCGGCGAGCTTGGTGCGATTACGCGCGCGTTGAAGGAGATGGCGCGCGAGCTGAACGTGCCTGTGATCGCCGGGGCGCAGCTCTCGCGAGCAGTCGAGACACGTAACCCGCACATCCCGATGCTCTCCGACCTGCGTGAATCGGGTTCGATCGAGCAGGATGCGGACATCGTCATGTTCGTCTACCGCGAAGATGTCTATCTGACGGCCGAGCAGTGGCAGGATCAGAACCCGACCGCGCCCGGGGGGCAGCACCCGACGGGGCTCGCGCAGATCATCATCGCGAAACACCGCAACGGCCCGACCGACACGGTCACGGTGCGTTTCGTTAATCACACCGCCTCGTTCCAGGATCTTGTGCTGCGAGAGCAGACCGAGCCCGTCTTCAGCGAATGACCGCACGCCAGACCGATCAGCAGACCGACGCCGAGCCGGCCACCAATGAGGCCCCCTTTGGCGGCTTCGCTACCGGCGGTGCGGCGACGACGCTGCCCGCGCAGCTCTTTGTCGAGGTGCTCCCGGAGATCGAGGATGAGGCGGAGCTGCGGGTGACGCTCTACGCGCTCTACGCGGTGCAGCGTCGACGCGGGCAACTGCGCGCGGTGCGCGGTCGCGACCTCGCGACAGAAGCGCCGCTCGTGAACTCGCTGGAGCGGCTGGGTGGCCTCGATACGCTCGCACCGGCGCTCGGTCGGGCGGTGGAACGTGGCACGCTGCTCGGCTGCCCGCTGGACGATGGCGACACGCTCTACTTCGTGAACAACGAGGGCGGGCGTCGCAACCTGTTGCGAGTGCAGAGTGGTGCGCTGACGGTGCCCGGCGCTGCGCCGCTCGTCGTGCCGGTCGTGCGACGCGAGGGCCCGGCGCAGGTCTACGAGCAGGAGATCGGGACGATCACGCCGTCCGTGGCGGAGGCGCTGGCGGAGGCGACAGATCGCTATCCGGAGCAGTGGATCGTCGATGCGCTGCGCGAAGCAGCGAAGGCGAACGCGCGCTCGTGGCGCTACGCTGACGCGATCCTGCGGCGCTGGGATGAGGAAGGAAGGGAGGCAAAGGATGCGACCACTACAGGAGATCTTGGAGCAGCAACGCGCGATCACGGCCCGTACGAACGGGTCGTCCGACGCAGCTGGCCCCCGGAACACTGACCGCTCCCGCGACGCGCCGCCCTGTCCTCACTGCCAGGGTGCGCGATTCGTCCGCATTACCTCGGATCCGACACATCCCGACTTCGGGCAGCCGACGCCGTGCGTCTGCGTGCAGTCGGAGGAGGATCGCACCCGCCGCGATCGGCTCGTGCGCTTCTCCAGGCTGGGAGCGATGGAGCGTTTCTCCTTCGACACGCTGCTGAGCCAGGGCCGTTCGACGCAGAGCGACGCCCAGCATCACTACGCCCAGGCCGTCGAGGTGGCCCGGCGCTTCGCCGTGCACCCGGAGGGCTGGCTGGTGCTGACGGGCGTGCCTGGCTGCGGCAAGACCCATATCGCCGCGGCGGTCGCGAACCAGGCGATCGATCGAGGGGAGCCCGCGCTCTTCCTCACCGTTGCCGACCTGCTCGACCACCTCCGCGCCTCGTACGACGACGAGGCGGAGCTGTCGTACGACCAGCTCCTGGAGCAGCTACGCACCGCGCCGCTGGTGGTGTTGGACGACCTCGATACGTACTCGCAGACACCATGGGCGCGCGAGAAGTTCTTCCAGCTGATCTCGCATCGTTTTCACGCCGCGCTGCCGACGGTCTTTACCTGCGAGAAGCCACTATCAGAGATCGACCCGCGGCTGGGCGCACGGCTCGGCGACCCCTCGATCTCGCAGGTGCTGACGCTGGAGGAGCGATCGCTGCCGGACTACTCGCAGGTCGGTGGCATGTCCCGCGATCGGCTACGCGATTTCGACTTCGAACACTTCGATCCGGCCGGGCGAGGGCTGCGAGGGAAGGCCCGCCAGAACCTCGAGGGTGCCTTCCGGCTGGCGCGCGAGTGGGCGGACGACCCGGAGGGCTGGGTGTTGTTCGTCGGCGCGAACGGTTGCGGCAAGACGCACCTCGCGAGTGCGATCGCGAACTACCGGCTGGAACGCAGTGATAGCGTCTGCTTCGCGACCGTGCCGGACCTGCTCGATGAGCTGCGCTCGACCTTCGCCCCGGGTGCGAGCGAGCGGTTCGACACTGTCTTCCAGCGGCTGCTCAACGTGCGCTTGCTGGTGCTTGATGACATGGGCGCGCAGCAGTCGAGCCCGTGGGCGCAGGAGAAGCTCTACCAGATCCTGAACCACCGTCACCTGGGCCAGCTACCGACGGTGATCACGACGAATGTCGAGCTGAAGAAAATGGAGCCGCGCATCGCCTCGCGGCTCGCCGACCTCGATGTGGTGGTGGTGTATGAGATCGAGGCGCCCGACTTCCGCCGAGGTGACGTCAGCTGATTCGAACACGACTGCGCCGCGCTGTGTCTTCTGGATGGAACCCACCCACCCACCCGCTCGTAAGACGCGGGGGCTTCGCCCCCTGCACCCCCCTCGGTTGGATCGGCGGCGCCTCCCTCTGGAATGGGCGCTGCGGCCACGTTGGCCTAGCCGAAGCCCTGCTTGAGTAGGGCGCGCATCGGGTCGACGGCGTCCTCGAATAGCTCCGGCCATGGGATCTCCGAGGGGGTGAACCAGCGCACCTCGGCGGTCTCTTCGGCGGCGATTGGCTCGCCGGTGGCGGTGCCGCGGTAGGAGACGAAGACGACCGCCGGGGCGCGCATGCTGTAGACGCCGTTGAGGCCGGTGATCGAGACATCGATGCCGACCTCTTCGCGCAGTTCGCGTCGCACGGCCTGCTCGGCGGTCTCGCCGGGTTCGATGTGGCCGCCGGGGCCGGTCCACTGCCCGCCACCGCGGCGCATGCGCTCGCTGCGACGTGCCATCAGCACCTTGCCATCGCGCAGCACATGCATCGAGGCGGCGGTCACCGGGTTCACCCAGACCGGTGTCGCGCACGCGATGCAACGACCGTGCCCGTCCGGCCCTCCCCCGCTGGCCTCCACGCGACCGCCGCAGTGACGGCAGTGCGCGGGCGGGGCTGGCAGCGAGCGAGCGATTGGCGCCGCAGGGTCGAGCGGGTGCGCGGGCGGGCCGTCGATGCCCTCGCTGATCAGGTCGCGGAGCGCGGTCTCGGTTGTGGGGAAGGCAATCTCGTCCCACGGGATCTCGGTGGGGGCGAACCAGCGAGTCTCGGCGACCTCCGGGCCCGGCTGCGGCTCACCGTCTGCTTCGCCGCGGTAGACCGTGACGAGGTGGCGAGCGGCGACCATCGAGTGCGGCATGCCGACGATGCCGGTGATCGTGGCATCGACGTTCGCCTCCTCGCGCGTCTCCCGCACGGCAGCCTCCTCGGTGGTCTCACCGGACTCGACGAAGCCGCCGGGGAAGGCCCAGCGTCCGGCGCCCTGCGACATCTCCTCGCTGCGGCGGGTCAGCAGGATGCGGCCGTCGCGGACAAGCAAAATGCCGGCGACGGGGATCGGATTCGACCAGTGCGGGCGCTCACAGCCGGTGCAGTGCAGGTGGCCGCTCTCGCCGGCGAGTGGTGCGCGCATCGGCGCGCCGCAGCGAGGGCAGAAGCCTGGGGCCTCGCTAGTTGTCATGCGGGGTCAGGTGATCGGGCGTGCCGGGCGGCCTTCTTGCCAGGCGGGGCCGTCCGGGGTGAATTCCTTCTTCCAGACCGGGACGCTCTCCTTCACTCGGTCGACGACGCGAAGGGCAGCGGCGAAAGCTTCCGCGCGGTGTTCGGCCGAGACGGCGACGAGCAGCGAGGCCTCGCCGATTTCGACGACGCCGGTGCGGTGGTGCACGGCGATCGCGTGGACCGCCAGCTCGGCGAGCACCGCCTCGCCCACGGCTTCGAGCTGCTTCACAGCCATCGCGTCGTAGGCCTCGTACTCGATGCGTTCGACGTCGTAGCCATCGTGGCGGTCGCGCACGACGCCCTCGAAGACGACGGTGGCGCCGCTGCGGTCGGTGCGCACGAGGTCGCGCAGCGCCTTCGGGTCGAGTTCGTCAGAGGTGACGAGATACCTCGGCGTGTCCGCGCCGCCGGAGATCGGCGGGATCAGAGCGACCTCGTCGCCATCGTGCAGCACTTCGTCGTCGCCGAGGATGTATTCCTCGTTGATCGCCACGGCGAGACCGGAGAGGTAGGGCTCGATCTTCGGATGGTTGGTCGCGAGCTGCTGTTTGAGCAGCTCGACCGTGACATCCGTGCCGTCGAAGGTCTCTTCGAGGTCACCGCCGACGATGTCTTTCAGCCCGGCGAAGAGTCTTACGTTAACGCGCACGCAGTTCGACTTTCTCTGCTCTGCCCCGGAGCTGGTCCGAGCCTCGATTATACGTGGGGCGGTGGAAGGTGGGGACGCAGTGGGACGCGGTTTCGCCGCCTGCGCCTCCTTCCAGGGATGTTGCAGTGGAATTGGGACTCGGCTTTGCCCGTCGCGCGGCCGGGAATTGCAGGTCGCTCCGCCGTCTGTTGAGCCTCGCGGCCCGTTTCGCGCACGTAGTGCAGCGGCGTGGCGCACGTTGGGGCCCCGTGCTGGGAACCTCGAACCAGACTCGCCGCACAACTGGTTGCGATGGCAGTGCCGTCGTGGCCGATGCAGGCCCCTCGGGCTCAGTCGAGGGCGCGGAGGCGGGGTTGGGAGATCGCTAACAGGATCGTGAAAGCGATGACCGCGAAGCCTGCCGCCGGGTAGAGCATCTCGAGGCCGATGTACTGGCCGAGTGCGCCGATCGCCAGCCCGAACGTCTGGGAGATGCCCTGCGAGAGGATCAGCAGCGACATCACGCGGCCGAGCACGCGGTTCGGCACCACGTGCTGGAGCGAGGCCGTGCTGAGGATGCGGATCCACTGCTGCATCCCGCCTGCGAGGCCGTTGAAGAGGAAGGCGACGATCAGGATGCGGCTGTAGCCAAAGCCGACGATGGCGAGGCCGAAGACGAAGAGCGCGGCGAGGTAGAGCGGGCCCTTGTGGCCGAATTCGCCCTTCAGCGAGAGCGCGCCGGAGGCGAGCAGCCCGCCGATCCCCCAGAACACCATCATCGCCCCCCAGCCGGTGGCGTCGAGCTCTAGGATGTCGCGTACCCAGGCGGCGATCAGCAGCCCCATCACGCTCATGCCGATCGTGAACGAGACCCAGCTCGCGAGCACGATCCAGCGCACTACGGGGTCCGAACGCAGGCGGGCGAGGCCGACACGGACATTTGCGATCACGGACTCACGCGCGGCGTCCGGGTCGGCGGCCTGCTCGCTCACCTTCATGCGCAGCAGCGCCAGGATGATCACGATGTGGCCGAGCCCGGCAACGATGTAGGTCGTGCCGAAGCCGAAGTGTTCGAGCAGCAGCCCGGTCGATGGCGCGCCGACCAGCATCGTCACGGAGAGCGACATCGTGAAGATCGTGACCGCGGAGGTGAGCATCGAGTTCGGGACGACATCCGCGATCATCGCGTTACGCGCCGGCATGTCCTGCGCGTTGATTAGCCCGAGCGCGGTGAAGAAGGCCAGCATGATCCACAGCCAGGGGCCGTCCCCTGTCGACGCCCCGGATAGGAAGAGCAGCCCGCCGATCAGCAACGCCGAGGAGAATCCGACCGCATGCGAGGTGATCAGCATCTTGCGTCGTGGGTAGCGGTCGGCGAAGGCCCCGCCGAAGACGATGTAAGCGAGGAAGGCCGAACCGCGCAGGGTGGCAAGCAGGCCCAGCAGCAGCACGCGCTGGTCTTCTGGCGCGACGACGTTCACGTACCAGGCCTGCGTGACGAAGGTCATCGGCTGGCGCAGCCCGCTGGCGAGCTGCGTTACGCAGAGCAGTCGGAAGGCCGGGATCTGGAGAGCGGCGCCCCAGCCCTGCGTCGGTGGCGGGCCCTGCGCGCGGGGGAGGGAGGCGTCCCCGGAGGACGCCTCGGAACGTTCGGTGCTTGCGGTCATCGGGGGTCATGCTATCTCATGCCCTCGTCTGTGGCCGGTGCGTACTGAGTGGGGTGAGCGGCGATGGTCTCGCGGTCGACACTGCGGAGGGTCACGGAGGTGGTCGCGGAGGCGCTGCTGCCGCAGCGGTGCATCGTCTGCGCGACCGCTTCGGGTCGGCCCTGCACCTCGACTGCATCGAGACACTCTCGGTGGCCGGTCCGCCGCGTTGCGGCATCTGCTGGGCACCGGCGCAGGGATGCGAGGCAGTGCGCGCGTCGCGCAGAGGACGCGCCCGCCTATGCCCATCAGCGCACGCTCTTCCGCTTTACCGCGGAGACGCGGCGCGCGTTGCTGGAGGCAAAGTTCCGAGGCGTGATCAGGCTGATCGAACCGCTCGCCGGTACGGCCGCCCGTGCCGTGCCGCTGCACTGGCGGATCGATGTGGTGGTGCCGGTGCCGCCGGACCGCTCGCTGCTGCGCCGCGTGCGCGAGACGCCGCCACAGACTGCGCTCTCGGCGAGCAGGCAGGCGACGAACCTGCGCGGCGCGTTCGCAGTGGTGGGTGCGCCACCCGAGCGGGTGTTGCTCGTCGACAATGTCACCACCACGGAGTCGACCTTCGACGAGGCAGCAGGCGCATTGCTGCGGGCGAGAGCGGCGACCGTCTACGCGCTCGCGATCGGGTGTGAGGATTGATGTCTTGAGAACAGCGTGCTCTCGGGACTAGTGTCTCTCCGCTCCCCTCTCTAGACTGATCAGCACGGGCGCGCAGCGAGCGCTTCCCGGGCCCAGGCGGGGCACGATGATGACTACCCTCAAGCTGAATCCCGCGATCGATGTGACCGTCAAGGTAGTGTCGATCGAGGAACCTGCGCGGCCCCCGGCTTGAGCACGCGCGATCGCCCGGCGCTGATCTGCATGCTCGGCGGCATCTCCGGTGGGCCGCTGGAGTCGTTGATGCGGCGCTCGCTGGAAGCGAGCACCTTCGACAGCCTGGAGACCGCGCTGGAGAGCGACTGCTTCGGGCGGGCGCTCCTGTTCTCCGACGCCGATCCGCAGCAGCCCGTGCCGGCGGGCGTCGAGGTCGAACTCGACCGAGGCGGCAACTTTCACTTCGGACAGCGGCTGGCGGACGCCGTTGCGGAGCATGACCTCAAGCGCGCGCTGTACCTCGGTGGTGGCGCGGGGCCGCTGCTGGGCGCGGACGACTTCGTGACGCTGGCGGCGAGCATGGAGGGCGAGACGCCCGGCTGCCTGACGAACAACTTCTACTCGGCCGACTTCTTCGCCGTGACGCCGGCCTCGTTGCTCGCCGGGCTCGACCCGCTGCCTGTGGCGGACAACAGCGTGCCGCGTCGTCTGCGCGAGGATCATGGTGTCGAGGTCGAGGAGATGCCGCGCACGACAGCCACGCAGTTGAACATCGACTCCCCCGGCGACCTGCTCGCGCTCTCGCTGGCCAGTGGCACTGGCTCCCGACTCGCATCTGCCCTCGCTGCGTGGAGGCCGAAGACGGACCACGTGGAGCGGGCGGCGATGGCCTTCACCGATCGCAACATGGAGGTGCTGGTGGCGGGCCGCGTCAGCTCCGGCACGTGGCAGTACCTTGAGCGCGAGACCGCCTGCCGAGTGCGTGTGCTGGCGGAAGAGCGAGGGATGGGCGCGGCCGGGCGCGACAGCGATGGCACGGCGAGCTCGCTGCTCGGCCAGATGATCGCTTCAGTGGGGCCTCGCATGTTCTTCGGCGAGCTGCTGCCTCAGCTCTGCGACGCCGCGTTCGTCGACCTGCGCCCGGCGCTGATCCAGCTCGGGGTGCGCCCACCTCGGAACGACCGCTTCGCCGCGGACATCTCCGACCCACAGGTGATCGAGGACGAGCGGCTGCGCGAGATCGTGGAGGCCGCTGAGGCCTCACCCGTACCGGTCGTGCTAGGCAGTCACTCACTCGTCTCCGGCGTGCTGATGCTGCTGAACGACTGGGCGTGGGAAGAGCATGACCGCGCGCTCGGTCTCTAGCCGCCTCGTAGCTGCTCGGGAGTGGGGCGTTGAGCGTGGGGCTGAGCTACTGTTGATGCTGACATTCAAGGACGAGCACAACTGCGTGCGATCGGTCGATGGGGAGCTGAGATGAGCACAGTGTCAGAGCCGACTTCCGCGCTGATGGTAGCCGACCTGGAGGTCGCACGACTGGTCGGCTTGGAGGTGGAGCGTCAGCGCGATTCGCTGGAGATGATCCCCTCTGAGAACTACGCCAGCTCGGGTGTGATCGAAGCCGTCGGCAGCGTGCTGACGAACAAATACGCCGAGGGGTACCCCGGCGCGCGCTATTACCACGGCAACGAGATCGTCGACCAGATTGAGACGACCGCGATCGAACGAGCGAAGGCGCTCTTTGGCGTCGATCACGCCAACGTGCAGCCGCACTCCGGGGCGCAGGCGAACCTCGCGGTCTACCTCGGCATCATCAAGCCCGGCGACACCGTGCTCGGGATGAAGCTCGACGCCGGCGGGCACCTCACCCACGGCCACAACGTCAACGCCAGCGGGAAGCTCTATAACTTCGTCTCCTACGGGGTCGAACGTGAGAGTGAGCTGATTGACTACGACGAGATGCTGACGCTGGCGAAGGAGCACCGGCCGAAGGTGATCGTGGTCGGTGCGACCGCGTACCCGCGCCAGATCGATTTCCAGCGAGCGCGTGAGATCGCCGATGAGGTGGACGCGATCCTGATGGCCGACGTCGCACACATCGCCGGGCTGATCGCCGGGGGCGCACACCCCTCGCCAGCCGGTCTCGCGCACGTGATCACCACGTCGACGCACAAGACGCTGCGAGGTCCCCGCGGGGGCATGATCCTGTGCGACAGCAAGTACCGTCGGCGCATCGACCGTGGTGTCTTCCCGGGCCACCAGGGCGGGCCGATGATGCATGTGATCGCCGGCAAGGCGGTGATGCTGAAGGAGGCGGCGACCTCCGAGTTCCGAGCGTATGCAGAACAGACCGTCGCCAACGCGCAGGCAATCGCGGAGGTGCTGGCGGACGCCGGGTTGCGAGTGATCTCCGGCGGCACCGATACGCATCTGATCCTGCTGGACGTGACGCCGCTCGACCTCGATGGTCAACGCGCGGCGGACGCGCTGGAGCGCGCCGGCATCGTGGTGAACAAGAACGAAATCCCGTTCGATGACCTACCGCCGATGATCGGCTCAGGCATCCGCTTCGGGACGCCGGCGATCACGTCGCGCGGACTCGGCACGGCGGAGGGCCGCCGCGTCGGTGAACTCTACGCGGAGGTGCTGCACGCCCCTGATGACGAGGCGGTCGCGGAGCGCGTCAAGGCCGAGGTGAAGACGCTGTGCGACGCCTTCCCGGCGCCGGGGATTCCCGCCGCGTAAGCGCCGCCGCTTCTGCTAACCTGACCGGCGAGCGATTGGACCCTCACATGGCAATGGTCACCCTCCGTGCCCGCGCAACGACGCCGGTCGGGCCGGCCGGATCTCTCGCAGCACTTCCTGCGCAGCCGCGGGCTCGCCTCTAGGCTTATCTCGCGCTCCGGACTGACGGCTTCCGATCCCGTTGTCGAGATCGGGCCGGGTCACGGTGTCTTCAAGCACGAACTGGCTCTGCATGCCTCGCGGGTGATCGCGCGTCGAGGTGGTGGCGGCCGACTTCCTGCGCTACGACCTGCCGCGCACGCCGTACAAGGTCTTCGGCAACATGCCGTTCGCGGTCACCTCGGCGATCGTGCAACGGCTGACGGAGGCGGACCCGCCGCCGATCGACGCGCAGATGGTCATGCAACGTGAGGCGGCCGGGAAGCTGGCTGGCAGCTCGTGGGCGCCCGAGTCACTACGCTCGCTGACGCTCAAGCCACGGTGGCACGTGGAGATCGTCGAACGCTTCCGGCGCACGGACTTCGAGCCGCCGCCGGCCGTCGACACGGTGCCGCTCACGCTCGCCCGTCGGCGCTGAGCTTCGACCAGTGGCTCGGCCTGCACCGCTTCATCGAGCGGCAGCGCCAGACGGGCCGCTAGCGGGTCGCCTTGGTGGCCGCCGGGAACGCCGACAACTGCAGACGCAGCGTGAAGACGAGAATGCCGAGCAGGATGCTGCCACCCATGATCGGCGTGGAGACCTGCTTCCAGATCGCCTCGTCCGAGAGCAGGACGACGATGAAACCGGCGAGCCCGGTGTTCACTGCTGCCGCAACCACAGTGTTCGCCCATGGCATCAGCTCGCGGCGCGTACCGCCGGCGACCGCCATCAGCGCGAAGATCGCGTTCGGCATCACGCCGATAAGCATCAGGTGGTCGAGCACCAGTACGTGGCCGAGCGGCGCGAGGTCAAAGTCTTCTGCGTACTTGTTCACGATCCAGATGAAGTAGCCGCGGTTGAGCACGAGCGAGATCGTGCTGAGCGTCGTGAAGCGCTCCACCGTGCCGTTGGCCAGTCGACGGCACGCAGGTCGGGCCACATTCGCCACAGGTAGATCACCGCTGCACCCAGCTCGAGTGAGAGGCTCAGCATCACCAGCGGCAGGAGGATAATCAGCAACCCCAGCATCAGTGCGAGCCCACCCAGGAACGGGAACAGGATCTGGAGCGTGCCCGCGCGGCCCGGCTTCGGCAGTCGACCGGGGCGGAACGCCCACTCACTGAGCGCCATCGCCACCGGTACGAGGAAGCCGACAACCATCATTGCGGGGTGCGCACCCTCGTCGTCCTCGATGAAGATTTGCGTGTTGGTGGCGATCTGGATGCCCCAGATCACGCCCAGCACCGCGCCGATGCCGGAGCTGGCGACCGCGGCGAGGATGCCAAGGTGCGGCACCGTCAGCTCCATGTTGCGGGCACGCATCGCCGTCCAGCCGAGGAAGGCGATGAAGATCGCCGCCACAACTGCGCCGCCGATCGGTCGAACGATGTTGACCGTCGTCAGGAAGATCACCATGTAGGCGATCACCCCTGCGGCGGCCAGGTGTGCGAGCCACTGGCCGACCTGCACGTCGCGCCTGCTAATCTCGCCGCCGCCGAAGAGCCACAGCGAGGCGGCGAAGACCGAGAGCGTGATCCAGCCAATCGTTCCGTCGTGCACGTGGGTGAGCAGCGTGCGCCGGCCCTGCTCCCCGTCGAAGTCCACGAGGTCGGTCCCGTTCAGGATTCCGATCACGACCGTGAAGATGAAGATCAGCAGGGCAACCTGCAGCAACATCTTGATTTCGCGCGCAAATGCGTTGCGCCCGGACGACGCTTCGAGCATCCCGGCGCCGTCTGTACACTCCCGACATGGCTGCCCTGTACGACACACTGGGACGCGACTACGCCCTCTGGAGGCAGCCAGATCCGCGGATAAGGTTCGCCATCCTCGACGCGCTTGGTCACGCGAAGAGCGCGGTCAATGTCGGTGCGGGCGCGGGGTCGTACGAACCGACGGATCGGCCAGTGGTGGCGGTCGAACCGTCGTTGCTGATGGTGGCGCAGCGCCAGCCCGACACCGCGCCGGCGTTGCTGGGCACGGCCGCGGCGCTGCCGTTTGCATCGCGCTCGTTCGACGCGTCGCTGGCGGTCCTGACGCTGCATCACTGGGGCGACTGGGAAGCGGGCGTCCGCGAACTAGCGCGGGTGGCGCGACGACGCGTCGTGCTGCTGGTACACGACTGGGCGGCACCTGGGTTCCTCGACTTCTGGCTGTTGCACGACTACCTGCCGGGACTGCTCGAAGCCGGCCGTCTCGGCGGGCCACCGATCGAGGAGCTGTGCGCGGTGCTCGGCGGTCGAACCGAGGTGGTGCCGGTCCCGGCGGACTGCGCCGACGGCTTCCTCTCCGCCTACTGGCGGCGGCCCGAGTTCTACCTCGATGCGGCAGCGCGAGCCGCGATCTTCGCCTTCCACGCGCTGCCGGAGGGCGCAACCAGCGAGGGCGTCGCGCGACTCGCTGCCGACCTCGCGAGTGGTGCGTGGGCAGAGTGCAACGCGGAGCTGCTCGACCTCGATTCGCTCGACCTCGGCTACTGGCTGGTGGTCGCGGAGGTTGGCGGCGAGGCGTGATTGACGTCCCGCGGGGACGCGTCGCATGATCCGCGCGCCGAATGAAGCTGCGAGGAGCGCACGATGGACTGGAAAGACAACGACGAACAGGCTGCCTTCCGCACCGAGGTGCAGGACGTCATCCAGACGAAGCTTCCTTCGCGCTACGAGAACGGCGGCGACTGGGAAGTCGATCGCGTTCACGAGGATCCGGCGGCGCGACAGGCGGCCTCTGACTGGGCCGATGCGCTCTCCGACAAAGGCTGGGTTGCCCCGGCCTGGCCGAAAGAATACGGTGGCGCGGGCCTTTCACCGATGGAGCAGTTCATCTTCAAGCAGGAGATGGCGCTGGCGAACGCGCCGGGTGTGGGCGGGCAGGGCGTGAGCCAGCTGGGCCCGACGTTGATCGTGCATGGCACGGAAGAACAGAAGAAGGAGCACTTGCCGAAGATCCTCTCCGGCGAAGTGAACTGGCGGCAGGGCTACTCCGAGCCCGGCTCGGGCTCCGACCTCGCCTCGCTGCAGACGCGCGCGGTGCGTGACGGCGACGATTTCGTGATCAACGGGCAGAAGATCTGGACCTCCGGCGCACACCGCGCGGACTGGCTCTACGCGCTCGTCCGCACCGACCCGGAAGCGCCGAAGCATCGCGGCATATCCTTCCTGATCCTGGACAAAGACACGCCGGGGATCACGATTCGCCCGCTGATCGACATGTCCTGGCGGCACCACTTCAACGAGGTCTTTTTCGAGGACGTGCGCGTACCCGCGAGCAACCTGATCGGCGAGGAGAACCGTGGCTGGTACGTCGGCATGACACTGCTCGACTTCGAGCGCTCCAACATCACCGGCGCGATCACCAGCCGCCGCTCGATCCGCTCGCTGCTCGAATACCTCGACACTGACGAGGGCGCGGCGAAGGCGAACGTCACGCCGTCCGTGCGCACGGCAATCGCGGACCGCTACGTCGAGACGGAGGTGATGTTCAACTTCTCGTTCCGCATCATCTCGATGCAGAACGCGAACCAGATCCCGAACTACGAGGCGTCGACCTCCAAGCTCTTCAACTCGGAGCTCTCGCAGTCACTCGCACGCACCGGCTCGCGCGCCTTCGGACTTTACGCGGGGCTGTGGGACGACGAGGACGGGCGCGCCCCGCTGGGAGGCCGCTTCACGAAGTCCTACGTGCAGTCGGTACCAGCGACGATCGCGGCCGGCACCAGCGAGGTGCAGCGCAACATCATCGCCACTCGCGGACTCGGCCTCCCCCGAGGCTAGAGACCGCGGGGCCCTTCGCGTCGACGACGATGGTCGTTGTGCCCTGAGAACGTTGACTGACTGCGCTGGCTGGCGGCCTGCCTGCAAGCCCTTCGGGCCACCGTTGACCCCCCTCTGAGCCGTTCCTATACTCAATGCAGATCGATGCGAGGCTGAGATCGCCCGGCTGCTGAGACGGCACCGGGCGCTTGTGTGTCTGGCCTTCGTATCAGGTAGGGGTGTTGGTTGAACGATTACGAATTGCTTTACATCGTCCACGCGCGCAGGAACGTCGATGAGACGACTGCGGTGGTGGAATGGGTGAACGAACAGATCACGTCCGCAGACGGCGAGATTCTCAGTGACGACAACTGGGGTCGCCGACGGCTCGCCTACCCGATCGACCACGAGGCCGAAGGTACGTACGTGCTGGTGACTATGAAGTTGCCGCCGACGGCAACGAGCGAGCTCGAAGCGAAGCTCGTGATCTCAGAGGACATCGTCCGGCACATGCTGATGAAGGGCATCACCGACTTCGAAGGGCCCACGGAGCAGCGGCTGGAGCGCCCGGCCCAGTTCGCGCCTGCACCACCCGCAGCAGCCCCCGCCCCGATCGCCGCACCCGACGACGGTGGCGCTGGCGGACCGGCCGATGGCGAAGCGGCCGAGGGTGAAGCGACGCCCGACGAGGCTGCGGCCGATACATCATCCGATGCTGCACCCGCAGAAGCAGCGCCCGCCAAAGCAACGACCGAGCCGGAAGCTGCGGCACCGGCAGAGCAGCCGACATCGGACGCCTCCGAAGCGGCCGCCGAACCGGAAGCAGCGCCGGTGGCAGCGAGCGCCGAAGAGACCACCTCCCCAACGACGGCCGGAGCGGAGTAGAATCTCCGCGTCAGTCCACGACCTCCCCACAATTCACTCCCCAAGGCGGAAGGGGGATGCCCATGGGCAACCTCAACAAATGCATGATCATCGGGCGCCTCGGACAAGATCCCGAGATGCGGTACACGCCGAACGGGAGTCCGATCACGGAGTTCGGGGTCGCGGTCGGTCGTAGCTACACGTCGGCGAGTGGCGAAAAGGTCGAGGAGACCGAGTGGTTCAATGTCGTCGCATTTGGCCGCAGGGCCGAGACGATGGCGCAGTACCTGACCAAGGGTCGTGAGGTTTACATCGATGGCCGCATCCAGACCCGAAACTGGGAAGGGGAGTGTGGCAAGAAGCACTATCGAACCGAGTTGGTCGCCGATAGCTTCGAATTCCTTGGCCCGCGGGACTCTGCCGAACAGTCGAGTTACGATCCGGGCATCCCGGTCGGTGTCGACGCCGGCGGCGATGTAGAACCAGACGACCTGCCGTTCTAGCGGCGGACCGTTGAGCAGCAGCGAGCAGAGAAGGCAGAGCACGTGACGAACGAATCCCCTCCCCCGGATCCGGCAGCGCCTGAGGGTGCGGCTCCGCCAACAGCGGTCGCTCCAGAGGCGCCGCCCGAGCGGCCGTCGGATGGCGGATCGTTCGACCGGCGTGACGACCGCGGCGATCGAGGTGACCGCCGCGATCGCGATGACCGTGACGGCGATGGCGATGGCGATGACCGTCCGCGTCGCGGAGGTGGTGGCGGCGGATTCCGTCGCCGCGGCTGCGAGTTCTGCATCGGGCACACCAACGTGCTGGACTACAAGGACGTGGAGCGCGTGCGTCGCTACGTCGGTGACCGCGGCAAGATGGAGGCCCGCCGCAAGGTGGGCACCTGCGCCAAGCACCAGCGTGTGGTCGCGCGTGCCGTGAAGCGCGCTCGCTACATGGCACTGCTCCCCTATACCGCTGAACACATCCGGGTCTCGGGTGTGCCGGGAGGTGGAGGCAGGCGCTAGACGCCTCGCTCTCACCAGAACTGCGTGCCGGCCCGCTCCCTCGGGGGCGTCCCCCTCGGCCAGAAGCACCAGGCGACCATCGCTTACCGGGTGGTGGCTGCTGAGGGGATCATGGCGTGGCCGGGCAGAGTCAGACATCGCCCTCCCGTCGCGAGCAGCGCGAGACGTCGGAGCGACGCCAGCGCCTGATCGTGATCGCCGTCGTGGCAGCGCTCACCGCTGTCGCGGTCGTTGTCGCCGTCGGCCTCTACATCACCCAGTACCAGGCTCCACGTGCGCACGTGCTCACGATTGATGGTCGCGATTACGACACCTCCGCCGTCGCCCGCCGGGGCACCTACCTCGCGCTGGTCGAGGGAGGGCTGCGGGATCAGGGCACGACCCCGTTTGCCGAAACCGTCGCTGATCTGCTGATCAACGAGGCTGTGCTGCGTGCCGCGGGGCCCTCGCTCGTCGGCCCGGTCGGTGACGCCGAGGTCGAGGACGACCTGTTCGAGAGTTCCGGACTGACCGAGAAGGGCGGGCGCGATGCGTTCGCGGGGCTACTCCAGACGAGCATCCAGAACTCCGGCTTGCCGCGCGACGAGTTCTACGAGGTGATCGCCGCCTCGGTGCTGCGCACACGCCTGGACGAGCACTTCGAGGGGCTCGTTGAACCAACCGCTCGACAGGTCAAGCTCTCGAGGATGCGGCTGAGTTCCGGGGAAGAGGTGGACGAGGTTCGCCAGCTCTATGCAGACGGTGAGAGCTTCGCCGACCTCGTGCTCGCACGCACCATCGATGAGGCGAATCGGGGCAATGGCGGAGAGCTTGGCTGGTGGGTCGCTAGCGGGCTGATCCCGGAAGTCGTCGAAACGATCGAAGGCGTCGAACCCGGCGAGCTCGCACCCGTGCTCGCGACCGGCATCTTCTTCGACCTGTATCTCGTCACCGAGCGCGACCCGGAGCGTGAGCTGACCCCCGATCAGATCACGACGGACGTGCGCAGGCAGTTCATTGAGTGGCTTGAAGAGGGGCGGGGGCTGGTCAGCTCTGAGATCGACATCTCCGGAGGCGAGTCGGACTGGATCAGGGACCGCATCATCGCTGATGCGAGTCGCGCAGTCGGAGGCTAGGTGACCGAGGCGATCGGCATCAGCATGCTCGGCGCGGGCAACGTCGGTGGTGGCGTCGTGGAGGCGCTGCAGCAGGGCGTGGAACGCTACGCCGAGCGCGTCGGTCGGCCGCTCGAGTTGCGGCGGGTGTTGGTGCGGGACGCCGCGCGTTCGCGCCTAGGCCTGACGAGCGAGCAGCTGACGACTGAGATCGACGAGCTGCTGGACGACGACCAGACGCAGATCGTGATCGAACTGATGGGCGGCGAGGAACCGGCCCGCGAGTACATCGAGCGAGCGCTGCGGTCAGGTCGCCACGTCGTCACAGCGAACAAGGAAGTGATTGCGAAACATGGCGCCGCGCTGCTGGCGGTTGCTGCGGAACACGATGTGCAGTTGCTCTACGAGGCTTCCGTCGGCGGGGGCATCCCGATCGTGCATCCGCTAGGCCGCGACTTGCTGTCGAACGACGTGCATGCGGTAACCGCGATCATCAACGGCACGACGAACTTCATGCTGACCGCGATGGCGCAGGACGGCGCGGACTACGCCGACGTGCTGGCGGAAGCCCAGCGACTGGGCTACGCCGAGCCGGACCCGACCGCCGACGTCGAAGGCATCGACGCCGCCTACAAGCTGGCGATCCTTTGCGGGCTCGCCTTCCACGTCTCGATCTCGCCGGATGAGGTCGTGCGACAGGGCATCACCGAATTGACCGCCAGCGACTTCGCGTACGCCGCGGAGCTGGGCCACACGATCAAGTTGCTGGCCAGCGGTCGCATCGAGGACGGCGAGCTGACCGCCTCCGTGCAGCCGACGCTGATCGCGGTCGATGAGCCGCTGGCGAAGGTCGATGGCGTGCTGAACGCTGTGCAGGTGGAGGGTGACCTCGTTGGCAGCGTCGTCTTCGAGGGCCCCGGCGCAGGAGCCGGGCCGACGGCCGGCGCGGTGCTCGCCGACGTGCTGGATATCGCGCGCGACCTCGTCGCCGATCGAGCGCCCACAGACGGCATCGCGCAGACGTCGGCGGTCGTGCGGGCGGCTGCGGAGCATGAGTCGCGCTACTACATCCGCATGACCGGGGCGAACCGGCCGGGCGTGCTGGCGCAGGTGGCGAGCACACTGGGCGACCACGGCATCAACATCGCCTCCGTGATCCAATTTGGCCTCGATGAGGGCGCGCCGACGGAGGAGTTTGTGATCACCACGTACTTGGCGAAGGTCGGTCGGCTGCGCGAAGCGCTGGATCAAATCGGCGCGCTCGACGGGATCGTCGTCGGCAATCTGCTACCGATGGCCACGTGAGGGGGGCGGCATGACGACGCAAGACCGGACCGCCGAGGCGACGGAGGCCGCCACGGCTTTCGACCTGGAGCGCAGTGATCTCGTCGGCGTGGTGCGACGGCTCGTCGTCATGATCAACCAGCAGCAGGCGGAGCTTGCGAACCTGCATGAAGCGGTCTCGACGCTCGATGGCCGCACGCAGCGGCACGAGGCAGGCCAGGACCAGTCGCGGACCGTCGGCAGTCAGATCGCCGATCTCGCGGAGCTTGTCGAGCAGGAGTCGACGCTGCGCCGCGCCCTCGTCGCAGCGCTTGAGCGGCAGGCGGGGCAGGACCACGACGAGCGAGCGGCGCTGGTGGGGCGCAGCGAGCAACTGGCGGAGCAGATTGAAGGATTGCAGTCGCGGCTCGCCTCCGACGAGGCGCGAGGCGGCCGCGTCGCTGCCGGCCTCTCTGAGCAGGCGCAGCATGAGTTGAGCCTCGGCGATCGTCTCTCCGTGCTGGAGCAACAGCTCACGGCCACCGGGCAGGAACTGCGACTCGCCCGCGAAGAGCGTGCGCGGGCGGAATCGGTGCGGGAGCAGACGCAGGCGACGCTCGACCAGCTGACGGAGCGCGCGCAGGCGGCCGAGGACGCACGGCAGCGGTTGGAGCAGGAACTCGCCTCGCTGAGGCCCGCGGTCGACCGTGAGCACGAATTGCGGGAACTGGTCGAGCAGCAGCGCACGGCGCGCACCCGCACGGAGGAGCGCGTCGCCGCCTTCGAGGTCGATCTCCACAAGGCGAAGGAGGGGCTGGCGGAGGCGATGGAGGAGCGTTCGATCCTGCAGCAGCAGCTGGCCGGTGACCGTCAGCGGCTGGCCACGATGGCGCTGGCGCTGGACGAACAGCGCGAGGCGATCATCGACCACTTCCAGCGCTGGACCGCCGTGAGCAGCGAGGCCGGCAAGCGCGAGATCGAGGAGATCGAGCGCGCCAGTCGCGAGGCCCGAGACCTGCTGGTACGGCTGACAGAGGGCGCCGATTGCTCAGCGCAGGAGCAGCCGCTTTGATGCAGCACGGCTGCACGCAGGTGAAGGCGGAGGCGACGGCTTGAGCGATCGGTTCATCTTCGAGCGCTATCCCGACTTGCTCTCGCTCACCGACGAGACCCCGCGCCGCACGCTGGGCGAAGGTGGCACGCCGCTGGTGCGGTCGCACCTGCTCGGCGATCAGCTGGGGCTGGACGCGCTCTACTTCAAGCTGGAACTGACGAACCCGACCGGCTCGTTCAAGGACCGCGGCATGGTGATGGCCGTGGCGAAGGCGGTGGAGGAGGGCGCGGACGCGGTGCTCTGCGCATCGACCGGTAACACCTCGGCCTCGGCTGCCGCGTACGCGGCGCTGCACGGGTTGCGCGCCTACGTAATCGTCCCGGCTGGCCGCATCTCGCTCGGCAAAATGGCGCAGGCGACGGCGCACGGGGCGGAGATCGTGCTGATCGATGGTTCCTTCGACAACGCCCTGGAGGTCGCTCGTGAACTCGCCGACCGCCACAGCGTCGCGCTGGTGAACTCCGTGAACCCGTATCGCATCGAGGGTCAGAAGACCGCCGCGTTCGAGATCGTCGATGAGCTTGGCGACGCGCCATCGATCCTCTCCGTGCCGGTCGGCAATGCCGGCAACATCACGGCGTACTGGCAGGGCTTTGAGCAGTACTACCGGCTGGAGCGAGCCGCGCATCGCCCACGCATGTGGGGCACGCAGGCGGCCGGCGCCGCGCCGCTGGTGCACGGGGCGCCGGTCAGCCATCCGGAGACGATCGCCACCGCGATTCGCATCGGCAACCCGGCGTCGTGGAAGGGCGCGATTGAGGCGCGCGATGCCTCCGAGGGTTCGATCGAGGCGGTCACCGACGACGAGATTCTCGTCGCCTACCAGCAGCTGGCGGCGGAAGAGGGCATCTTCTGTGAGCCCGCCTCGGCGGCCTCTGTCGCGGGGCTGTTCTCTCGTGTGCGAGACGGCGCGGATCTCAGCGGGCAGACGGCCGTCTGCATCATCACCGGATCGGGGCTGAAGGATCCGGAGACCGCGATCACGGTCGATGCCGTTCGCCATGAGACCGCGGCAGACACCGCATCGGTCGAGCGCGCGCTCGGCTGGGACGGATAGCGGCGTACGGTAGCGCGCGTCACGGAGACTCGGAGCCCTCGTGCTACGCTTTTTCTGCGGGCGAACTGTGCCCGCTAGCCACCGAATCCGGTCGAAGGGATGCCCCGTGACCGCTATGTTGCCCGCTACCGCTGACATCGAACTGGTCGAGGAGAATGCACGCGAACTGCTGCGCTCGCTCGGCATCGACCCAGATCGCGAAGGGCTGCGTGACACGCCGCGGCGGATCGCCGCGATGTACCAGGAGCTCTTCGAGGGGCTGACTCAGGACCCGGTGGAGGCGCTCTCCGTCGGGTTCGAAGAAGGTCACGACGAGATGGTGATCCTGCGAGAGATCCCGTTCTACTCGATGTGTGAGCACCACTTCCTCCCCTTCCATGGGCAGGCACACGTCGGCTACCTGCCGGATGGCCGCATCGTGGGGCTCTCCAAGATCGCCCGCGCGCTGGAAATCTTCGCGCGCCGACCACAGGTACAGGAACGGCTGACCACGCAGCTCGCGACCTGCATCGAGGAGGTGCTGGGCGCGAAGGGCGTCGGCGTGGTGGTTGAGGCGGAGCACACCTGCATGACCGCACGCGGCATCAAGAAGCCGGGGGCGAAGATGGTGACCTCGGCGATGCGCGGCCGCTTCCGCAGCGACGTCAGTACACGCCAGGAATTCCTCGGCCTGATCCGCATCTAGTTTGCATCACCGAACGCGCTGAAGAACACGATTGCAGGATTGATGCGCCCCACCCGTGTCGCGATGCTCTCCTACCACAGCTCGCCGCTGGCCAGCCTCGGCGGGGCCAAGGCCGGGGGGATGAACCTCTATGTGCGGCGCGTCGCGGAGCAGCTCGCTGCGCTCGGCGTGCTGGTCGACGTCTTCACCCGCCGCGACGACCCGGACTCGGCGGCCGTCGTTGAGATGGCATCCGGTGCGCGGCTCGTGCACATCGAGGCGGGCGCGGCACAGCCGCTCGACACCGATGAACTGTTCCCGCTGATCGATCGTTTCGGCGATGGCGTCGAGGCGTTCCGTGCGAGCGAGGACGTGAGTTACGACCTGCTGCACTCGCACTACTGGCTCTCGGCCGTCGCCGGCGAGCGGCTCTCGGAGCGCTGGGACGTGCCAAAGGTGGCGATGTTCCACACGCTGGGCAACGTGAAGTTGCGGGCGCGTGCATCGGAGACAGAGCCGAAGACGCGACTGGAAGCCGAGCGGCAGCTCGTGCACTCCGTCGACCGCATCGTCGTCGCGACCGAGCACGAACGTCAGTTGCTGCGTCAGCTCTACCGCGTGGAGCGGTCGCAGGTGGCGGTGATCCCACAGGGCGTCGATATCGATCAGTTCCAGCCGCGCGACCAGGGCGAGGCGAGGCGTGAGCTCGACCTGCCGGAGGGCGGGAAAATGCTTGTCGCCGTCGGTCGTGTCGAGCCGCTGAAGGGGTTCGACATCCTGATCCGCGCGCTGGCGGAGATGACCGAGCGCGCGAGCGTGACGCTGGTGATCGTCGGCGGCGACGCCCGCGCCGCGACGGAGTTCGCACGGCTGACCGCGATCGCGGAGGAGGTCGGCGTCTCTTCGCAGGTGCGCTTCGTGGGTGCCACCGACCACCAGCGAGTCGCCTGCTACTACAACGCCGCGGATGTCGTTGTCGTGCCATCGTTCTATGAATCGTTTGGCCTCGTAGCGCTGGAGGCGCTGGCCTCCGGCGTGCCGGTCGTCGCGTCGCGGGTTGGAGGTCTCACCTCGACGGTCGCGGACGGGCGCAACGGCTACCTGATCCCGTGGCGCTGCCCGGAGCCCTTCGCGGAGAAGATCGACCTGCTGCTCGCGAACCTGCCGCTGCGTCTCGCGCTCGGTCGGGCCGGCGTCGGTTCGGTGGAACGCTACTCGTGGGCGAACGTGGCGACCGCGCTGTCGCGTCTCTACGAGGAGTTGCTGGGCGGTGAGGCGATGGAGGCTGGTGCCTGGTCCGGCGCGGTGCAGCCGCTGGTCGCCGGCGGAGGGGATTCGTGACCTCGCGAACGCTGCGCAAGCGACAGGTCGGCCGGATGGACCCGGAGAAGGACCTGATCGACCAGCTTGGCCCCAGCCGCGCGATGGTCGTGATGGCACATCCCGACGACTGCGAGTTCACCGTCGGCGGCACAGTCGCGCTGCTGGCCTCGAAAGGCTGGGAGATCGACATCGTCGTCGCGACGAGTGGGAACAAGGGCACGAAAGACCCGCAGGTCACCTCGCAGCGACTCGCGGGGATGCGGGAAGAGGAGCAGCGGCGAGCCGCCGAGATCCTCGGCGCTAACGAGCCGGTCTTCTTCGGCTTCGGCGATGGCGAGTTGGTCGACGACGATGAGCTGCGAGGACTGGTCGTGCGCCAGATCAGGCTGCGCCAGCCAGAACTCGTGCTCACCTTCGATGGCCTCTCGCCTCAGACGAACCACCGCGACCACCGCCGCATTGGCATCACGACCTACGACGCGATCTACCCGGCGGCCGATGACTTCCTCTACTACGCGGAGCAGCGCGAGGACGAAGGGCTGATGCCACATCGCCCCGCCGCGATCCTCTTCGTCGGGTCGCTGACACCGGACTACAGCGTCGATATCGAGCCTGTACTGCGTACAAAGGTGCAGGGCGTGCTCGCGCACAGCTCGCAGATGGGCGGGCGCAGCGAGGACGACATGCTGCAGATGTGGCGCAGTCGCGCTCGCGCGGCCGCGCGCGATGGCGACGACGATGGCAGCGACCCGGTGTTCCGCGAACACTTCCGTCGGGCGATTCTTCGTCGCTAGTCGCGGGCCTCTCGCAGACTCACCGGCTCACATTTGGTGATCTCAGCGCGATAGCCGCTAGATTCGTCAGAGAGTTGGCGGAGACGGGTCGCGTGACCCTCCTCGATCGTCGCGGACACGAGTCTGGCTGAGGCGTGCGGCACTGGTTCCCGCTGAATTCAGCTCGGACTCGTTGACACAACAGGATCACTTCCGTAACGTCACAGTTTGCGCGTTCAAACGTTGCGCCCACAAATGGGCGGGATGGAACGGCCGGCAGGCCTGGACGCGATGAGGACCGACGGCAGAGGTCGCGAATCCCTCGATTTCGGGGGCAGCAGCGACGCCGTGAACTGGCTCATCGCTATGCTGCTCGGCCGTTTCTTGTGCCTGAACGCAGATGAATTCGGCAGATTGACGCCGAACGTGGGATAGAAGGTCACGGAGCAGTGCCGACCATTAATCAGCTTGTCCGCAAGGGCCGCAAGCAGGTCAAGAAGAAGACGAAGGCGCCCGCCCTTCGCTACACCTTCAACACGCTCACCAACCGCCTGGTGCGCAGCCCCAAGGGCGCGCCACAGAAGCGGGGAGTCTGCACGCAGGTGCGGACGGTCACCCCTCGTAAGCCCAACTCGGCGCTGCGCAAGGTTGCGCGCGTGCGCCTGACGAACGGTATTGAGGTCACGGCCTACATCCCGGGCGAAGGCCATACGTTGCAGGAACACTCCGTCGTACTGATTCGCGGCGGCCGAGTGAAGGACCTGCCCGGTGTCCGCTACCACGTCGTCCGAGGCGCGCTCGACGCGACCGGCGTCGAGGATCGTAAGCGCGGCCGTTCCAAGTACGGCACCCGGAAGAGCTAGGCGAACAGATGCGACGATCCCGAGCCGTCCCGCGCGTACTGCCGCCCGACCCCAAGTTCCAATCCGTGCTGTTGAGCGCGCTGATCAACAAGGTGATGTACAGCGGCAAGAAGAGCGTCGCTGAGCGCATCGTCTACGCCTCGATGGACCTGATCGAGGAGCAGTCGGGCCGCCGTGGCATCGACCTCTTCGAGCAGGCGATCCGTAACGTCACCCCGATTATCGAAGTGAAGCCGCGCCGCGTTGGCGGTGCGACCTATCAGGTTCCGATCGATATCCGTGCCGAGCGCCGTCAGGCGCTCGCTTTGCGCTGGTTGATCGATGCCGCCCGCAGTCGCGGCGGCCGCTCGATGTCCGAGAAGCTCGCAGGCGAGATTCTCGATGCGTCGAATGAGGGCGGCGCTGCCGTCCGCCGCAAGGAAGAAGTACATCGCATGGCGGAGGCGAACCGCGCGTTTGTGCATTACCGCTGGTAAGGGCTATTCGGGCCTGATCGCCGCCCCCGCAATGTCGGGGGCGGCTCAGTCCCCGGCTTGCACCGGATGAACAACACGAGAACGACCACCAGTCAGATGGAACTGTAGAGAACTAAAGAGACCGAACGAAGCTCATGCCCCGCACTACGCCCTTGGAACACGTCCGAAACATCGGAATCATCGCCCACATCGATGCGGGCAAGACGACCGTGACCGAACGCGTGCTCTTCTACACCGGCCGCACCCACAAGATCGGCGAGACCCATGACGGCACTGCCGTGATGGACTGGATGGAGCAGGAGCGCGAGCGCGGAATCACGATCACCTCCGCCGCCACGACCTGCGAATGGGCCGGCCACTCGATCAACATCATCGACACTCCGGGCCACGTCGACTTCACCGTTGAGGTCGAGCGCTCCCTGCGAGTGCTGGACGGTGGTGTCGTGGTCTTCGATGGCGTCGCCGGCGTCGAGCCGCAGTCGGAGACGGTCTGGCGACAGGCCGACCGTTACAACGTGCCTCGAATCTGCATGGTCAACAAGATGGATCGCACGGGAGCCGACTTCGACCGCTCCGTGCAGATGATCGTTGATCGTCTCGGTGCAGTTGCGGTGCCGGTGCAGTCCCCGATCGGGGCTGAGGACAAGTTCATCGGCATGATCGACCTGGTGGAAATGAACGCGATCCTCTTTGAGGGTCAGCGCGGCACCGAGGTGGTCACAACGGAGATTCCGGCCGAATTCGCCGGTCAGGCCGCCGCCGCTCGCGAATTCATGATCGAACGTGTCGCGGAGAACGATGACCAGTTGATGGTCTCCTTCCTCGAAGGACACGAGATCGAGATCTCAGAGCTAAAGAAGGCGATCCGCCGCGCCACCATCAGCAACGCGATCACGCCGGTCTTCGCCGGCGCCGCGCTGCGTGACAAGGGCGTACAGCCGCTGCTGGATGGCGTGATCACCTACCTACCCTCGCCGCTCGACGTTCCGCCGATCGTGGCCTTTGGGGTCGGCAAGGACGAAGTCGCCGTCGAGCGCGCGCCCGCCGACGATGAGCCGTTCACGGCGCTGGCGTTCAAGGTCGTCTCCGACCCGTTCGTCGGCCGCCTCGTATTCTTCCGCGTCTACTCCGGCAAGGTGGAGACGGGTGGCGAGGTGATGAACACCTCCCGCAACGCGCGTGAGCGCGTTGGCCGCATCATGCGGATGCACTCCAACTCGCGCGAAGACGTCGATGGAGTCTTCGCGGGCGACATCGCCGCCGCGATTGGCCTCAAAGACACCTTCACCGGCGACACGCTCAGTTCGCGCACCGATCCGGTCGTGCTGGAGGCGATTACCTTCCCCGACCCCGTGATCTCGGTCGCCATCGAGCCGAAGACGCGCGACGATCAGGACCGCATGGGCGAGGCGATGCGACGGCTAGCCGAGGAAGACCCGACGTTCCGCGTCAGCTTCGAGGAGGAGACCGGCCAGACGCTGATCTCCGGCATGGGAGAGCTTCACCTCGAGGTGCTGGTCGACCGCATGCGACGCGAATTCCGCGTGGAAGCCAACGTCGGCCGTCCGCAGGTCGCGTACCGCGAGAAGATTACCCGCGCAGCCACCGCCGAGGGCCGCTTCGTGCGCCAGACCGGCGGTCGCGGCCAGTACGGTGTCTGCGAGCTTGAAATCGAGCCACGCCAGCCGGGCGAAGGCTTCCTCTTTGAGGACAAGATCGTCGGTGGCTCGATCCCCCGCGAGTACGTCAACGCTGTGCGCAAGGGTGTCGAGCAGGCGATCACCGATGGTGTGCTGGCCGGCTACCCGGTCGTCGATGTTCGCGTCGCCGTCGTCGATGGATCGACGCACGCAGTCGACTCCTCGGAGATGGCGTTCCAGACCGCCGGGTCGATGGGGATGCGGGCCGCGATGAAGAAGGCAGGCTCCGTGCTGATGGAGCCGGTGATGAAGCTGGAGGTCGTCGTCCCGGACGACTACTTCGGCGATGTGCTGGCGAACATCAAAAGCCGGCGCGGCATGGTGCTTGGCTCCGACAGCCGCGGAAACACACAGATCATCTCGGCGACGATCCCGCTGGCGGAGACCTTCGGTTATGCGACCGACCTGCGCTCCCTCTCGCAGGGACGCGCGACGTATTCGATGGAGTTCGACTACTACGAGCAGGTGCCCGCAAGCGTGGCAGAAGAGATCGGCCGTCGCACGAGCGGCGAGCCAGCGGCCGTCTAGCGGCCTCGACTAACAGTAACGAACGCAAGGAGAAGCAGATGGCACGGGAGCGATTCGAGCGGACGAAGCCGCACGCGAACGTAGGCACGATTGGTCACGTTGACCACGGCAAGACGACGCTGACGGCGGCGATGACCAAGGTGCTCGGTCTGAAGGGGTGGGCGGAATTCCGCGCATTCGAGACGATCGACAACGCCCCGGAAGAGAAGGCACGCGGCATCACGATCGCGATCCAGCACGTGGAGTACGAGACCGAGAACCGTCACTACGCCCACGTCGACTGCCCCGGCCACGCCGACTACATCAAGAACATGATCACCGGCGCAGCGCAG